>TARA_R110000824_G_scaffold7873_5_pt1 | contig 13298 bp, 18 predicted proteins | sample TARA_R110000824 | Tara Oceans TARA_R110000824 (sample SAMEA4397747) | marine metagenome | biome: Polar Biome; feature: [MES] marine water layer (ENVO:01000295) within the mesopelagic zone...; material: water (ENVO:00002006), including particulate matter (ENVO:01000060) such as...... | reverse complement strand
CAGACCGGGTCACGCATGGTTCACTTCACGCTTGCGCCTGATGTGGACGACTGGCTGGGCTGGGCTGCCGGGGCTGACGTAGACCCACTGGTCACGGCGTTCGTCAAGCAGATGCCTGAGTATCTGTACAAGCTGGACCCGACTGCCAAGTCGGACACGCCGACAGGTCCAACGCCTCGAACCTTGGAGAAGCTGTCCAAGGCCGTGAAGCGGTTTCCTCCGGCGACCATCGAGACTGCCGTGTACACCGGCATCGTTGGCGAGGAATGCGCCCGCGCTTTCCTCGCCCTGTGCCATGCGGCCCGTGGGGTAAACGTGGAAGAGGCCCTGCACTGGCCCGACACATGCCCCGTGCCTGTCGAGACTGGGATGCAGTTCGCTGCGGCGTCTCTCCTGATCCGCCGTTCCAGCACGGCGAACTTCGACAACATCGTCAAGTTCGTCGAGCGTGACGGCTGGTCCTCGCCTGAGATCGGCGTCTTCGTGGTCGAGGCGATCAGGCGGCGCATACCGCTGGTCACCGAGACCGCAACCTACCGGGACTTCTGCCTACGCTGGGCAGACATCCGCTCCTGAGCGGGAGGGCTTCGGCCCTCCCCTCTCTTCAAGTTAAAATTAACCTGTCAACATATGAGGTATGACATCATGACTGCATTATCTGAAAAGGCCGTTCTCGTTCGCGTGGTTGGTTCCACATGGCGAGGCATCCGCACCGACAAGGCAATCGCCGAGGGTGCGGCTTCACACTTCGACACCACATCCGACTGGGTCTCCGGGTCCAAGCGGCTGGTCGATCCCGAGGTTCTCAAGGCCCCCAAGAAGATACTGGGGGCTGCGCGTAACTATCTGCGCGGTGACAGCGCTGGTCCTATCGACGGCGAGTTCATCACGGGCGGTCTGCCGACGTGGGATGACAAGGGCTGGTACATCCTGCCCAACGCGCTGAACGAAAAGGTGCTCCGCAACGTGGGCGAGTTTCAGTCCCGGTTTGAGTCTGCGCTTCACGACCTGAGAGACGCGCTCCCTGCTGCTATCAAGCGGGCGCGTGATGAGAACCCGAGACTTTGGTCCGCTGATGACTACGCGGGGGGTCACGACGACGACGCAAAGGCTGCGATCATCGTGGCCGACCGCTACTCATTCGCTCGTGAGCTTGACGTGATACCCGACAGCAACGACATCCGTGTGTCGGCATCCAAAGAGTTCGTCGATGCCCTCAAGGCTGAGGTCGAGGGCCGTGCGAATAAGCGCCTCGAAGAAGTCGCCACGCACACTCGTGACACGGTGCTGACCACGCTGCGCCACTTCGCCGACAGTCTCTCCGAGTATGACCCGGAGAACAAGCGGGCGACAGCGTTCCGTGACAGCACGGTCAATCGGCTGCGTGAGCTGGTGCCCGTGGTTCGTGCCCTCAATGTCGAGGGTGACGCACGGCTGGATCAGGCTGCCAGCGACATACTGGCGGTGATCGGCAATCGCACGGGGGAGACCCTGCGCGAGGACGATGTTGATCGGGCGGTCGTTGCCGCTAAGGCCACCAAGCTGGCCGACAATCTCTCTTCTGTCTTCAACTAGGAGGTATGACTATGTACAAGTCAATCATTGATCCTGAATACGGGCGCTTGGTACGCGCCCGCTCTCGACTGGGCAGCAAGGCCCCCGGTTACGCTGCTCAGGTCTTCGGCCTTCCGTTGGTCGAGACCACCCGCACCGACACGATGGCGACCGATGGCAAGTCGATGTTCTGGAACCGCACGTTCGTGCAGAACACCACCGACGCAGAACTGGAAGGGGTCGTCCTGCATGAGGGTCTGCATGTCACTTTCATGCATCACCTGTTGCGTGGCGACATCAATCCAGACCTGTGGAATCAGGCCGGTGACTACGTCATCAACCTTGTGATCGTGGGTGCCGGTTTTTCACTGCCAAAGGGGGCGTTGTACAACATTAAATTCAAGGACATGTCTACGAAGCAGGTCGTCAAGGTTTTGTCCGGTTCAGAGCAGCCCCAGAGCACCCCTCAGAGCGCTGCTGGTAAGGGTGAGCCGTCCGAGGGTGGCGATGCCCCCAGCGAAGGCGATGGCGATCAGGGTGCGCCTTCTGGTGCTCCTGAGGCTCCGTCTCATGCCGGTGAGGTTTGGGATCAGACAGACGATGGCGGCAACCGCCTGACCGGCGACGATCTCGAAGAGACTATCGAAGAAGTCCGCAGGGACATCATCGTGGCCGCCGAGGTCGAGAAGGTCACCGGCTCCGGCAGCGTCAACATCAGCGATGGTGTGCTGGATGCTGCCAAGGCTGCTACCGTGGACTGGCGTGAGGCTCTCGCCGACTTCCTGTCCAGCAGCTTCGGTGAAGAGGCAACTCTGGCTCGTCCCAACCGCCGCTTCATTGGCGGGGGTCAGTACTTCCCCTCGACCGAGGGTGTCAGCGGTGGTGACCTTGTCTTCGCCATCGATACCAGCGGCAGCGTCTCTGCCAAAGAGGCGCAGCGTTTCGCGGACGAGATCGATAGTCTGCGCGATGTGATCAAGCCTGACCGAGTGGTCGTTATCTACTGCGACTGGTCGATCCAGCGCACCGTTGGCGGTGAGATGTACGACGAGTTCGACGACTACAGCGAAATCGTGATCGAGAACAAGTCGGGCGGTGGCACACGGTTCGAGCCGCCCTTTAAGCTGCTACAGCAGGAGGGTATCGATCCCACGGCGCTGATCTACTTCACGGACGGCTACGCCAGCCTGTCCAAAGAGGTGCAGGACGAGACCCACTTCCCGGTGCTGTGGGCATCGACCGGCATCGATCCGTTCGAAGGGCAGGAGCCTTTCGGCACATTCCTCAAGGTGGAGATGTAGGGGGCAACCCCTGCGTCTCCGCTTGGGGTTAAAATTAACTCGTCAACATTAAACCCACGCCAACACACTGGAGAGAACACAAAATGAAATGCATTGACACCCGAACGATCCGCGAAACCCGCAGCCACCGTGATAGTATCGTGTGCCCAGTGTGCAGTGGGAATGGATTTTTACGTGATAATCTGAATAAAATTACCCAGTGCAAAGAGTGCAGTTCTTCTGGAGAGAAAGGAAAACGATAATGGGAACAGTAACGAAATTAAAATTTATCAGTAGTGACGAAGTTGAAGTCGCACAGAAGCTGCACAGTCAGGGCTGGACGGTTCGGTTCATTAAAAGCGCAGACACCGATGCGGAAGAGCCGAATTTCTGTGCCTACATAACTGAGGATAACGAGCCATCGCCGATCTTCTTGTACTGCCCGGAATGCTTCGCCGAGGTTGAGGTCTGGCATGTTGAGTGGAGCGCACTTGTTTGCCCGATCTGCAACGAAGAGGTTGACGTAGAAAATTGGCTAGGGCCATTGGACGACGAAGACGACGAAGACGACGAAGACGACGAAGACAATAAGGACGATGAGGTCTGCTAACTACAAATGAAAGGAGATCGCTATGACTGAGCGATATAGTTTTGCTGACGATGTTATCGCCGCGCTTAATAATCCTAAGCGCGGTTTTTATATGAAAGGCTTCTCGCCGGAGACTACCCAGTTCCGGCGGCAGCGCGAACAAAGAGTCTCCAGTATGCGTAAAAATATGAGGTTGGCTACCCGTTACGTTCTCGACGACGATTTTGTGGACTTCGCAATGGAGGCGTCGATGCGAGCTAACGGAGAAGAATTAGTTGGTCAATACAAACTCATATCCCCCCCCAACGATCTCGTGTGGATCGAATGGAACGAAGTTGCTCGACAGAAAACGCTTGAAAGAGTTTGCCCTGAGATTGGTGAGACATCGAAGGTTGACTGGCACAACATTTCTCCGAGCGTAGGCTACCTTTTTGAAGAGGCCCCGCACACAGGCTATGAAGGCGAGGCTTTCATAGGAACGCCGTTTGCTAACTTTGATAATCTGCACGAGGGACTTGGCGGAAAAGTATTTACGTCGCCTCTTGCGCTTTATTTCGCGAAGTTCGACGAGGAGAAAGAATCTGGGTTCTCTATGAAAAATCACAGAGATTTTCTGGCTGATTTCTTCTCCTTGTCGCCAGCTAGACTGTCTGACGAGCAAGTCGAGTTAACTCGAAAAGAAGAGTTCTCCGCCGCCATTGGGTCGCTTGGGGATTGGTGGTGCAGGAGGAATCTGAACTCTCTGCCTACCGAAACAGGCCACGCGCTCAATACGCTATGCAACCATCTTCGCCTTATTCAAGGTCCGGGCGTTGATCTCTTTGTTAATACGCAAAGCGGTCAGTGGGACTCAGAAGTTGCAAAATCATTAAGGGGTGTTGGGTCTGACATGACCAACGGTGACGCTCGGTTCTTGATCACCGTTTTTGCGATGCTGAACTACGAATGGATTGTAAAAGAGCAGAAAGAAGCTGGCAGCACGCGCCGCTACCGCTATGGCAAGTTCCATCGTGGCAACTCTCACATTGAAGTATCCATTGACCTGCCAAAATTTCATGGGGTCACGGTTATGCCCAATGGCTTTGGTGGAATGAATGAGAGCAGCCGCCGTCAACACAGTGTGCGCGGTCACTGGCGGCGTTATCGTAAGAGCGGAAAGCGCGTTTGGATTTCCTCGCATGTGCGAGGTGACCCCAAACTTGGCATCATCACGAAAGACTACACGCTAACTCATAGGAGGTAATCATTACGGAAAACAAGTTCAAAAGATGCCGCAAATGCGGCGGCCTTGACGAATACATCATGACTCAAGGAGCGACAGACTTTTGGTATTGCGGTGACTGCAAGACCGAGAGGGCGGTTAAGGCCGTTGATATTGAAACGCCCGAAACTCGGGCAATTGACCAGATGGGAGAATGACATGACGTGGCATCTATGTTATGCCTTGGGAGTTGTTGTGACAGTTTGTCTGCTTTGCTCTCTTATTGGCCTGATGGCCCGTAAAGTGAGCGGAAGCGGGGACATTTTCACAACAGTTGTTGGGTTAATTTTAACCTTACCGATAGTCGGAGTGTTAATCGCGACGGCTTTATTTTGGGGGACTAACTAATGAAGAGGGTTGGAATAATTGCTGACGAAATAGTTGAGGCCCTGTTCAAGGCACGGGGCGATTCTAACGATCCAGATTTCGAAAATATATGGATGCAAAAGGTTGCCGAGGTGGCAAACAGAAACAGCAGAAAGGACGAGAGCTATGCAGAGACTACACGTCAATCTTCCTGACGAGATTCATACCATTCTGAGAACAATGTGTGACCAAGAGGTCAGGAACGTATCATCTCAGATTCAATTTCTTATTAAAGAGGCGCACAAAAAATCATTCGTCGATGCCCTCAAGTCTGAAGAAAGGTCCACCCTTGATGACGGCGTTATCGGCAGCCACCGGGTTTAAACCAACGGCTCAGTGATCGTTGAGGGGGAGGGGGGTTCCCCTCCCCTTTAAAAGTCTACTTCCCAGTCTTCTTTGACTGGCTTGTAGGTTCCGGTGGTCACGTCATAGGTAAGTTCAGCGACACCCTGTTTTCCTAAGTGTTTGAACCTCACCTTCCACACATGAACCTCAACAGTTTCCCGGTCAAAATTTCGGTGAACTGTTATCCCGACATCTGCCTTGGCAAACCAACTCGCCGAGGAGGATATGTCGTAACCCTTGGGAACCGGATAGTTTCCATCGTTCTGTCGATACAGCTTCGACGGATGAGCGACGAAGAACACAGCCACATCGTGGGCGGCTGCCCAGTTCCGAACCTTTGTCAGCATCTCGCTGATCAGGTTTGTCTCGCTCTTAGAACCCAGCCCCATCTCCATATAGTTGTACGGATCAATAGTTAATGTTCGAACACCCATTCGGGCTACCGCTGCGGACGCCCGTTCCAGAATATCATCGATGGTGGCAGACGTGCCGTCGCTCTGCTCCATGAAGATAAACCTCTCCCTGAGCCAGCCCATAGAGGTATCGACCTCGTCCTCTGTCATCCTTGGGGTCGGGCCAGTATGGAATGGTTTTCGCAATCTCTTCTCTAAAAACTTTGCGATGTGCATATGAGGTGGATTCTCGAAGCTACAAATCGCGTGTTTCCAATCGTAGGTTGCAGCGAGGTTGTATAATATTTGATCAACAAACTCTGACTTTCCCATCGACGGAACGCCCGTGACTATGTGAACCATTCCACTTTTGATTGTGAAAAGCTCGTCCACATTAGCGAACCCAGTGGTCAGCCCCTTTCCGGCCCCGTTTTGGTATAGGTGCTTGACTGCATCCGCGTAATGGTCCGCATCGTAGAGGCCAGCGATAGGCCAAGGGGTCGCCGCGTCAATCATATTCCGCAGTTCTGCCTTCCCGTGCTTCAGGAGGACATCGTTTGCGTCCTTGCAGTCATCCGGGAATGAGACGGTCCAGCATTTGGATTTACCAATGCGCCGAGCCAGCTCTTCAGCCAGAGCCTTACCGGGCGCATCACCATCGACAGCGATGATTATCTTCTCGGCAGCCTTTAACTTATCGTTCGCTTGCCAAACGTAGTTGAACTTACGATCCTCAGACGGATCAACCAACCCGTCACTGACCTTGACGGGAGCACCATTCGGAACACTGACTGAGTTTTTAACCCCAGCCTCCCTCGCGCTAAGGCAATCGATTTCACCCTCAACGATAACTATCGGCTCGTCGTCAACGATTCGCTCAATGCCATAAAAGCTGATGGCGCTGCCTTCTTGAATGTGGTCTTTGATATCGATGCCACGATATTTGACCGCATAAACGTTATCGGTCTGGGGATCGACATACGGAAACCCGACGACGGGGACTTCCGCATTTGCTTTCCTCAACCACTTCGTCGAAGACACAACGCGACCAGACGAGATAACCTCTTCAGACAGTCCACGAGATTTAAGATAATCTATCGCACTGATCTCAATCTTCTGCGCTGGTGGAATAAACTTCTTAATTTCGGCAGTCACTCTAGATTTCTCCAACCTGTCACACCCTCCATTTTCACCGCAGTGGTGGCAGAGCCAACGAACACCGTCGCCTGTAACCCGCACTGACAGTACCTTTTGACTTTGATTTGGTTTTTTTCTCGCATGGGAACACGCTGGACACGAGTCGCGGTATTGTCCCAATTGTTTGTGAGCATAAGACCCACGTATCAAGTCTTGAATATCAGTCATTTTAGTCACCTCCTCTGCCCGTATAAGGCCAGAGAGGGTGATCGTCAAACAGGAATTTTAGCTAACCTGATTTCTGCCCGTGGATTTTCCTTGTCGAGAGCGTGAAGAATTACCTTGGCTTTTATCTGTCGGTCGTTCTTAATTACGCGCCCTTGAAGCAGGTCCATGATCAAACTTTCATCGAGATCAGGACGACGAGATGCGTAGTAAATTCTGCACCACATCAGGACATCATCCTCAACCAGTTCGTCAAGAGTTACACACTGACTGGCAAATGTTTTCTCGTAGGCCCTCGCCTTGTCTGACTTGATCGAAGCTGGCCTGTTTCCAAACTTTACAATCTTGCGAGAGTTAGCCTTACTAGCTGTCTCACCAAAAATTTCGCACTGGAAAAACCAATCGGTTAGAAAAGAAAGCTGCTTATCTAAATAATCTATTGCCATTAGTCTATCACCTCTATATATTCGCGCCATGAGGTACACAAACAAGACTGGTTTGCCAGACCCGGTAGTCAAAGCGCTTACGGAGTTTGAGTCAGGAGAAATTGTCGAGGGCACCCGTGTCACGACTTTAATTGATTCTCCCAGAATCTCCCAGCTACGGCAAGAACACAATCACGAATTAACGGAAGACGTGTCTGATTTGATCTATCGGGTGATGGGTACGGCCATCCACAAGGTATTTGAGAATGCAGCAAGCAATAGTTATGTGGCTGAGGAAAGACTTGAGCACGTCGTCAATGGCACGATGATATCGGGGCAGGTCGATCTCCAGTACGAGGACGAAGACGAGGTCGATCTGAAAGACTTCAAGAGCACATCAACGTACAAAGCGATGATGTCGGACCACTCAGATTGGGAGCGGCAGCTAAACGTCTACGCCTATCTGGTGCGTCACGCCAAGGGGCTGAAAGTTAGATCAGCCACGGTCATCGGTGTCTTGCGTGATTGGAGGAAGGCCGAGGCAGACAGGAAGCCTGAGTATCCCCCTGCGCCTATATGCGAAATCGATGTCCCTCTATGGGACGAGGCAGAGCAGGACAATTATGTCGAATCTCGCGTTAGAGCGCACGTTCAAGCTGACTTAGAGAAAGAATTTAATGGGCTGCCTCGTTGCTCAGACGCCGAGAGGTGGGCGCGTCCCACCAGATGGGCGGTCTACAAGGGGAAAAATAAACGAGCGCTTCGCGTCTTCAACAGCGAAGAGGATGCTCAGAGTTTCTGCGCGGAGGATGACATCCGACGTGTGGAGAAAAGACCCGGCGAGTTCACAAGATGCGCCAATAACTACTGTCGGGTAAATCAATGGTGCGACCAATGGCATGAGGTACAAAATGACAGAGAAGAAGAAGGGTAATTTCGAGAGCCTCTTTGAGGCTAAAATCCCTGCGGACAAGATCGAAAAGAAAAATGGGTTTGACTATTTAAAGTGGTCATATGCTTGGTCCCAGATCAAGAAGAGGCACCCAGATGCTTCTTTTGAAAAGCATTGGTTTACAGTGGGGGAGCCGAGTTATTCCATACCCTACGCGATGGACAAGAAGGGTTTCGCATACGTTAAGGTCACCGTCACGATTGATGGCGATTCAATAACCGAGACCTTTCCCGTTCTAGATTACCGCAACAAGGCGGTGCAGACACCCGATCCGATGGCAGTCAACACAGCCTTACAGCGAGGCCTTGTTAAAACGATTGCTTACCACGGCTTCGGTCTTCTTCTTTACGAAGGCGCGGCTGACGAATTAATTGAGGTCGAGGAAGAGAAGCCACAGCCAGAACCTAAGAAGGTTAAGAAACAACCCGAAGACAAAAAGAAGCCGGAGTCTCCCCCCTCAGAGGTTAAAATTAACCCGTCAAAGGAAGAGTTCAGAAGCAAGATGCTAGATCACCACGCTGATGTGGTGACCTTGGAAGACGAAGAAAACCTTCCCGTAATTAGCGGCGATAGTGATGCATTCGATATCTTAGAAAAGGTGTTTCAGACGTTCATGCCGTCGCTTGACGATTCTATAGGAGCAAACCCTGAGGAGGGTTTTTCAGGGGAGCAGTTATACGAAACGCCAGACGATTGCGTGAAGGCTGTTGAAGACTTTTACAAAATTAATAAAGAAGCTATTGGCATGATCGCCTCAACTTCACCAGAGACCCACAGGAGAGTCATGACCTACTTTAAATCAGCCAAGCAGTCCGCGCAAAACAACCAGCCCTTCGGAGGAGATGAATAATGAACAAGGCTAATTTCGGCGGTGGAAATATTTTTAAGAACCAACGAAAAATTGAACGGCTAACAATTAATATTGAACACGCCAGCAACCATAACGAGCGTCAGCCTGATATCAGTGGTGATATAGAAGTCACCAAAGATATGGCGCGGCACCTTGTTGAAGCCTTTAAGAACAAGGAAACGACAACCTCCAAGAGAAAGCAGACGGAGGGCCAGCAAGTCGCGAAATTAGAGATCGCTGGTAAGATTTGGGAGGGCAGGTCAGGCCAGTATTTCTCCGTTTGGCTGCAAGAGCCTTACAAAAAACCTAACCCTGAGCCAGTGATCGACAACGATGAAATCGAAGACGAGATTCCGTTCTAAGAAATGGCTTGCTTCAGTCAGGGAGAGGCCGTGCTTGGTGTGCGCCTCTCCCTACACTGTTGCCCACCATGTAACTTTCACCGCCCCCGCCGCGATGTCCCTCAAGGTGCCAGACGATATGACTGTCCCCTTGTGTGACCCTCACCATAAGCAGCTTCACGCTGATGGAAACGAAAAAAGGTGGTGGGCCTTGCAAGGAGTTGACCCGGAAGAATGGATAAGACAATTCAAGAGCGAAGTTACGGACTTGAGGCAATAAAGACCGCCCTGCGCCAAACCAAAGACGGCATAGCCATAACACTTGTTGTCCACCCAAACGATATCCCAGCCGACCTGATGTCTGATCCGATTGGCTCTAGGTATATGGTGGGGATGGCAAGGCTGGACGACGATGACACAATAATTACACCCCCCAGCGTCAGGGAAAACAATAAGATTGTGAATCAAGCTGGCATGTTGTGTCGAGAAGATTCATTCCAAGACTGGCTGTTCAATCAAGGGATAATATTTGAAAAAACTGAGGCTGCTGCCGCTGATGCAGTCAGGCTTCACTGCGGGATTAAGAGCCGCTCAGAATTAGCCTCCAATGATGACGCCAGAAAACTTTGGGCCGAGATGCTCGGAGAATTTGAAAGCAGAGGATATAATGCATGAGCGAAAATTAGATGTTCTTGAGGGGGCGATTAAAGTCGTCTGCGGTAAAAGGCACGAAGACTACGGAAGCGCCCTTGATAATCACACCCGCATAGCTGAACTTTGGAATGTGTGGGTCACTGCGATGCCTTTGACTGCCTATGATGTCTCAATGATGATGGCTTTGGTTAAGGTCGCCCGATGCATGAATAGGCCGACAACTGATTCGCATATTGATCTCGCTGGTTACGCCGCCCTCGCTGAGGAAATTTACAAGGAAACTATGGAGGTGGAAAATGGCAGGTCGAATGAATCGCCCTCGTCGAATGACGGAGCCAAGTAAAACTTGGAATATTATGTTCCCTATTCGCTTGATTGGGGCAATCAAGAAGTCTGCTGACAGTGAGAAGCTGACTGCTGCGGCTTTGGTTCGCAAGGCTGCGGAGATATATATGGACGAGTCAGTGCCTAATTACGCAGAAAAACCAACGGCCTTGTCAGATAAACTTCTGGACGCCATCAGGTCGGATTTTCCCGCCCCTAAGTACGCTAACGGCAAAACTTTAGGGGACGTGATTGTGGACAAAATTATTAAGAAAGAAGAGGAGTTAAACAGGTGAGTGTTCACTGGCTAAGTGTTGAATTGAAGACCCTGCGAAAAGAATCGCCCCTTTCCAGACAAGCTCTGGCATCTCTTACGGGAAGTAGCGCAAGCACGATCTCTAATTTTGAAGAGGGCAAGACCCAAGTTGGCTTCAAAACAGTGGAAAAATGGTTTCGGGAGTTAGGCTACGAGTTCGACCTTCACGAGATAGAAAAAAAGTGAGGGGAAGAGGTGACTAATCCCTTCCCCTCGGACTCATGAGGTGACATCCACGATTTGAAAGGAAATCGCAATATGACATTAACATCAGTGGAACAGGTCGTAAATAGCTACATTGAGGACCATGTGAACCACGTAGCTCTAGACTATAAGAGGGCCTCCATAGCTTGGAAAAGACTGGCCCCGCACTTCGGAGGCATTTTAATTAGTGAGCTTAATGGAAAGCACGTTTCCGAATACAAGAAAAAAAGAGAAGCCAGCGCTGGAACAGTCAATCGAGAATTGGGAGTTCTTAGCGCTTCTCTGCGGTGGGCAAACGCTCAAGGTATTATTGACCGGGTAGTTGTAATCAAGAGGCTCCCCGAACCTGAGCCAAGAAAGATGTGGCTAGATAAAAAGGAATGCTTGAAGTTCCTTGAGGCCTCCAAGCGGTACCACCATGTCTTCCTGTTCGTCGCGATTGCTTTGTTAACAGGCCAGCGCAAGGAAGCGATCCTCTCCCTTCAGTGGCCCCAAGTCATATGGAAAGAGGGCGTGATTGATTTTACAGATAGACACGACCGAAGAAGTAGGCGCAAGAACCGAGCTATAATCCCCATCTCGCCAGAGATGCACACTCTCCTGTCGGAGATAGAGCGTGATAGTATGTACGTTATTTCTAACAATGGTAGACGTGTCAGGGATATGCGTAAGGCTTGGGATAATATCCTTCGAGATTGCGATCTACAGGGAGTGACCCCTCATGTTCTTCGTCACTCAGTCGCGACTAATTTGGTCCGCGACGGAGTTCCCATTATTGAGGTCGCAAAGCTATTGGGCCACAAGGACAGCAGGATCACAGAAAAGGTCTACGCTAAGTTCTCGCCTGATTACCTAAAGAACGCAGTCTCGAAGCTGACGATAGCCGCTTAGTTATTTTTTACGAGACCTGTTAGCGCTCTTCGGACGAGCGCGAAGGTTCTTCAGTGAGTTGTTGCGCGGGTTGCCGTCCTTGTGATGGACATCCCGCGCATCAGTCTTCTTGATCCGGCCCGAGTTAACCATCTTCCTACGGGCTTTGTTCCGAGAATTTCTATTTGCTTTTTGCTTGGGCTTTGAGTGATATTTTTTATACTCACCCTTATAATTTCTAGCCATCGTAGAATACCTTCTGCCATTTTTTATGGTTGGCTAGAGGTATTCTAACATACGAAAACAAACGTGCCATTCTTAGCATTGCTAGGTTAACCAAATGCAGCGGAAACGGTAACGGGCGCAGTATATCAATGAACAGAACAGCCCTTATTTCGTCAGTATTATTGACCGCTGAATGCATATAAGTGTCATCAAATAAGATGCACCTCCCCTCAGCCCAATGTACTCTTTGTCTGTCTACGTCTATATAGCACCGCTGCCTGTGTGGGATATCGAGAGCTAGATGTAGCCTGAGCACTCCAGAATAAGGCCCTGCGTGGGGATTCAGCTTCTTCCTCGGCCCTAGAACAGAAACATAAGCGCTGACAATTTCTTTGTTACGCCGAATGATCTCAGCAGTCTTCGGCATCTGTTCGCAGTTTTTTGGGAACCAGATACCCGCACCCTTCAAAAAGAACAATCTCCACTTGTCGTCGTTGGATATGTAAGTCTGGTGGGGCGATATGTCTTGAAACGGGGCGAAGTCGTCATACCGCTTAATGATCTCGTCATACTCAGATCGAATGATATTGAAGTTTCTTTCGAGGTCTTTTGTCCCGAGATACAGAGAAGCAGGTTGGACGGGGTGGTCCCCCCAAATAGAAAACCTCTTGTAGAGAGGTTGCAAAATACGTTCAATAAACAATGTGTTCATAGGTTATTTTTAACCTGACTACTTGCACCATTCTTTATCTCTTTCGTCTTCGGGGCGGGTGCCACAGCTTTTTCGTAGTAAATTATAAGCTGCTTCTGTTGCTCAAGAAACCGTTTTAGTTCGGCCATATTCAAGGCCAGCGTCTCATAGTCCCTGACACTTATCGCGTAAAACAGCAGGTCGCCGTTCTCTTTTGTAAACCGTTTTTTAAACGCCGGGAACGTGTCCTCTGTCACCACGTAAAAATGCAGGTTCGACAGTTTCACAGGCCGAGGC
>TARA_R110000824_G_scaffold77249_1_pt1 | contig 13299 bp, 21 predicted proteins | sample TARA_R110000824 | Tara Oceans TARA_R110000824 (sample SAMEA4397747) | marine metagenome | biome: Polar Biome; feature: [MES] marine water layer (ENVO:01000295) within the mesopelagic zone...; material: water (ENVO:00002006), including particulate matter (ENVO:01000060) such as...... | reverse complement strand
TACCTGATACTGTAGTTGTAGCCATTATAAAATACCTTTCTCATGGCTATCAATCCTATTTCTCCTGATTAATAATAATCCAGTCCTAGTATATTATACACCATTACCAAGAAGAAGTTGGGCTGTTTTAAGCGATGGCACTCTGATTCCTTGAACACCGACGTGTTTAAATATAGAGACTTGCTTTGGAGTGGAAATATTTGCACAGGATATGACATTTAACCCCGACCTAGAGGCAATTTGATATGACATAATGGCGTTGTCTGAAATATCATCCACCATAGAGCCAGTTGACGTGACAATACAAAAAATCCCTAGGTCATAAAGCAAGTTGCAAGTATCAATTATTGTTTTTTGTTCGAACAGCCTGTATTCTATCACAGGTCTTAGCTCGACTTTGCTGTTTCTACAGGCGGCTAAGCACGCTTTGGCGTCTTTTCTTGTGTCTTTCCAGTTGCCGTTTTCTATATGGTGTGGGTTTAGTACTAAATCAATAATAGACGCAGATCTTCTGACCGACAGGACGATCTCGTGTATCCTTATGGATGTATCGCTAATTCCATATGGATAGTCTATTACGGACGAAAAGGTTGCGTAATCTTTTAAATCTGGCGAAACCAGACCAAGAAAGCTGGAGGGGAGAGCAACACAAGACACTCTTTCGTCTGAACCTACAAAAATAGTTTCTAATATGAGGTCATGTTTGCTTGTTCTATCTAGACATGCCAACTCGATTTGCATATTTCTCTTAGTTTTTCTAGACCTCTTTTAACATTTCGTCGAGCCGTCTCTCTACTGTAGTGGTTTTTCGTGCCAATCTCTTCCATGGTCATGTTATAAAAAAACTTTTGCTTTATAACTTCGCTAAATTTGCTTGGAAGTTTTTCTATAGCATCTACTATGTCTGTGTCATATCTGTCAAAGTACTCAAACAAAGAGTCGTTATAGGCAACGCCTTTTCTATATTTGTTGACGCTGTAGAGTTCCTTCTGGCATTCCCACTTCACGCTATTGTATAGATAGGACGTAAACTTTTTACCACAAGAAGGGTTGAATCTACACATCGCCTTCCATAAAGCTAGTAACTTGCACCTGTGAAGCTCGTCTTTTGATAGGATGTTTTGATAAAAACTGCAAACCTTGTTCATTATTCTCAAATTGTTTGAATCTTTCAAGGCCGTCAAAAAATCGTCGTTGTTGATTTCCTTTTCCTGCATTGTCCTTACTCTCCCGCTCAATTCCAACCCCCTCACTTGTCATCCGATTTTATTATTAAGCCACCAGTTAGGAGTTTGGCATTTCTATATAATGTTAACGTCTCTTTATAAAGTTTGTCTTCGGGGGTGTCCGCGCTGACATAGTCCACTTCTCCGTTTGGAAATACGAAGATTGCCCAGTGGTTATAGTCTATCAAAGACTGTTTGATCTTCTCAACTAGCTCTGTCGCGTGTGGAGAATCTAGTTGTTCCTCCGGGTATGCGTGGCTATCTCTGAGAATTTCTTTTTCAATTGTAACTCTCACATCCCTAAAGCTGAACATGCGTCCTATACCAATAAAAAATCTGTATCTAGTTAAAATAACCAGAACTTCAACACCGGGGATCTCTTCTAGGGCGTCTCTTACAGAGGCGGTGATATCGAAATTTGAATGCCCCAGCCAACAATCAAATTGGTTGCTTGGCGACATTTTATCGTTTACTTGAAACCAACCCATAGGAGTATTAACCATCTTTGGAATACTCTCAAAGACACTGCTCAAATCATAAAAATCATTAGGCAATTCTTCTGCCGCAAACTCAGGAGTCTGTTCAGGCTCCGGCGGGGCAAAACTTGCGGGGTCTATGATGGTCTCAGGAGTGTCCTCTTCCCATTTTTCCCAAGCTATGGTTTTTCTATTCATGATTATTAACCTTTCAGTAGCCAAGGCTTGGTTTTACTTTAGTGGGTCTAACTACGGGTCTCTCTTTCTTTGGTTCTGAATCTTTAAGGTCTCCACTAAAATCAGCCTCGTCGTAATGATCATTCAACTTGATTATAAAGTCTTTGTATAGCCCCATCTTGCCAACCTTTGTGCATTCCTGCCTGAGAAAGTCAAGACAGTCAGAAAGCATCAGACCAGAGTTGAGCTTAAACATAAACTCCGCAAAAGAATCTAAGCCTTCTTCCGTCTCTGTCCATTCCGCCGACACCCAAACCATATCGTCTTCGTCTAAGTAAAACGATATAGAGGCTGTTAGATCTTCTGGTATTTTATTCTTGTCGTCAATCATATTATCATGAGACTTATGTTAGCTAAAATGTCGTGATAACTTTCGTCTACATACACAACTTCCTTCAAGCAGTCTTCTAGGCTCACCCACTTGCCAGACTTTAGTTCTAAGTCTTCAGGTATAGCAACACCATAATTTATGTGTAACTCCCGACCAAAACCCTCTATTTCTCTGTTTGCTATGTTAGAGAATCTGACATCTAGCCAGTCTGCATCAACAGACAGATATTTGTTGCTAATTTTTCTAAGGACATCTCCAACTTCGTGGGGTCCATAAAGTAGGGCGTTAGGTACGCTGCCATCCTTGTCAACAAGCATTTTATATTCTTGCTGATTTCTTAGGGTGGTGCAAAAAATACCTAGGTTTACTCTAACTTTGTATCTTAGCATTAAGCTTTATTTTCGCTGTCTACTGCATCTAAGATTTCGATACAGCTTACAGCGCTTTCATAATCTTGTGTAGCTTTAACGACCTCTTCTACCACGTTAGAGTGATCTCCAACGGCAAGGGGATGGAGAGAGTAGAGGTCTAGCCTAACCCTAGCTTCCGCCGCCTTTGCATGAAAATGTTCTCTGGCGGCCTTCATTGTGGGACTCATCGTTATCCTTCCTCGTAGTTCTTAGATAATATTACACCAAACAGGCGTATTACTTTACACAGCTCGGACAATTGCAATCAGTACCGTCACAATCGCACTTGTCGCAAGCACAGGCGTCACAAGCACAGGCGGCTTTATCGCCACCGGCAACCGGACACACGCCAGCGCAATTACATAGCAGTGGACAGAAATGCAAACAGTAACCAATGCCTATTCCGATACCTAGGCATAGAAAATGTTCTTTAATGAAGTCTAACATGTAGATTCTCCTGTAAATTTATACTGGATCTCTTGATGGCATCCTCTCACATTGGAGAAATCCATAGAATCCAAATCTATGGCACGTCCTGATAAAAACATATCGTTAAGTTCTTCCAACGAGACGCCGTATTTCAAGCCCGCGCTATTTTGTGAAGAGCCAACTAGATTAATCGGACTGTTGACAACAACACTCTCTATAGGACAGGACATGAACTTGGGCATTCCTTCTCTCTTTCCTCTTCCTTCAAAGCCGTTTGGTGTATCAAAGTCATAGTCTACAATGTCCAAGACGGTTTGTTTTTTGTATATATGACCGTCTACAGAAAACGGATAGGCAAAATTAGTGTGTTCTGGGAGAGGCTCCCAACCCCATATGACGTATTTGTCCTCAAATACCGCGACTTCTTCTGGCGTTGGACTTTCCGTTCCCCTGTATTCATTCTGAATTAAAGTATTAGTCCCAAGCCTAAGCGACAAACAACAAAGGTCATACCCACAAGTAAATATCTCTTCTATAGTTTGTTGGTCGCAATCAAATTTTCTATAGACTATATTGTCGTCTACGAAAAAGCAGAGATAGTCTCCAGATTTGTCCATCTGCGACAGTGTAATCTCTCTAAAGTCTGAAGGAGGTGTTTCCTGTCTAACCCAATTGATATCCCAGTCTTTCTGCTTTAGTTTATCATACCCACGCTGAAACGAATCGTTGGAGGCACTATAAATAATAGTTAGATCGAAAAGGTATGGGCAATTCTTGCTTATGCTGTTTAGCAGCAAGTCTAGCTGACAAGCTCGGTCTTTAGAGAAAATAATAGTCGAGATCATATACTACTTCTTTTTCTCGAACGGGTTCTTCTTTTCATCATCGCCGTTCTTCTTCCCGTTCTTCTTTTTCCCATTCTTGTATCCGGCTTCGTCTTCTTGTACTGGCACACACTTGCCATCCTTCGCCACAAAGCCTTCTTTGCAGTTTGGCGGATAACCAGCTTTGTCGTCCGAGTATGATTCAGATACTCTGTTTAGGATATGGTCTGGCATGGTTTCACCTTTCGTTCTTTTTTTAAATACTAACATTCTTCCGTTCTTTCGGTAAACACCCTTTCTGGAATAGTAAAAAAGCTCTCCAGTCTTAGGGTCTTCGTACTCGTAGGCGGCTTTAGATTTGCCCTTATGCGGAGATGGCATTGATAATCTCCCTCGCTGTGTTTGGCCAAGAAAATTTCTCGGCTGTTGTTGTACAATTGATGTTCGGCTCTAGGTTTCCTCTAGATTTTGCCCTGTGGATTGCAGACATATAGTAAGCGGTCTGTCGCAGTTGTTTTTCGCCTAGCTTTGCCCACTTTCCTTGGCCAAAAAACCACTTGTCGTCTACGGCGTCTTCCTTGTCTTGTATATCTATCAGCAGGCAGTTTTCTTTGTTGCAAAATTGGGTGTGACCAGAATAGTCTGTCGCAATCACATGTTTACCACAAGACATCAACTCAAGCAACTCCAAGTTCCACCCTTCGGCTCTGCTTGGAAATACTCCGCAATCAACCTGCCGCATTATATTATACACATCTTTTTGGCTCGTCTGTCTGGGAATTATTCTAATCTTGTCCCCCAGAGCCGACTCCCTGTACTTCTTTTGCCAAGAGAGATTTTCTTCTTCGCTATAGAAAGGGTTTTGGCACATCATCCATAGTTCTACATTGTCTTCAGGCGTAAAAGATTCAAGAAAAGCCTCTATTAGAAAGTCATGTCCTTTTCTGACTTCCCACTTCCCGCAGTTAAAAAATATCGTTTCTTCCCTGTGGCTAGAGCTTTCCTGAAACACATTTCTATCTACCCCAAGAGGGATGACAAAGATGTCTGACTTGTTGAAAGATGGGATGTTTTGTTGAATGACTTCTTTTGCCCAGTCTGAGCAGACAAAGATCTTGTCGAGATGTGATAGGTGGTGTTTTTCTTTTTCTGTAAATGTGTCTAGCTCAAAGATAGGGAACCCTATTTTATCCCCAGAGCCAACGAACTGACTCATATCGTGTTGATGCCAAACCCTTAGACAGGGGGCGGCGAAATCAGGCATCTCTGTGTTCTGTATGCACTCTTTTAAGATGGGAAAGTGGTTTCGGTCGGCGTCGGGTTCCCCCAGAGGCCAAAGAGCAACATTGGTAAGTTTGTTCAACTCTAAAAGAATATTTAGCCCAGCTACACCATACCCCAGACTATTAATCGGAGCTATCAGGTTTATTGATTTCTTGTTTAGCATCGACTAATTCGCTTTCTATAAAAGCCCAGTCTATATTATTTATTATATGGTGTGTACAAGAGGAGATGAATGGGTGTATCTTTTTTGATTCAGCTTTTAATAATCTTGTGTGTTGCTTTAGTTGGCCTATATTGTGTGTAGCCCCTATGTTGGAAGACATAAAATACTGGTAGGCTACCGTGGTTGCCATATTAGGAAACTTCATTGAGTGATTCTCTTATTTGCGATTTCCAGAAAGATAGCTTGACTTTTTCTAGAAAGTTGTGGCTGGGGTTATTGTCAATATGTTCGTACATACTTTTTATCGTGTCTAGAGAGTCGATCTGTCCCCAGTGGTCTATGGTTATGATAGGTAGACCACTAAAATATTTGGACACAGGGCTTTTTTCCATTATTGGTATACAACCTAGATATATGGCCTCTAAAATTCTATAGCAGTCTATTCCGTTTCCGGGTGGACACACTACAAATTTATGCCTAGCCAAATCGGTGTAGTATTCTTCTAGCGTTCTGTCGGGAGCGCTATGTATTGTGGCCCAATCCCAATTGTTGTTTTCAAAGTATTGTTTGAGGTGGACTCTCTCTGTTGTATAGTTTTGCCAGTTTATATACAGCCAGTTTGCTTTATATGGTGGAACTTCTGTCGCCGCTATCACATCCGGCGAGTCTTTTCCAACACCTATTGGTATCCCTTGAATATTGTTTTTCATAATCATGGGGTTGACAACAAACCACTTTATAATATTCTTTGGTATTTCGTTAAACGTGGAGTGCGTGAAGCTGTAACATTTGACCGAGTACTTGTCATCAATATTACATTTGTCTATGTCACATCTTGGCCCAATTTTTAATGAGTCGTATCCCAGACTATTGGATATGTCAGACTCTATAAATGGTATCCATTTTAACATATCAGCAGACACAGGGTGTTCTTTTTGATGAGCTAGTCCAAAGTCGCTAAAACCACTTATCAAGACGTATTTGTTGTCAGTGTTCTTGCAGGCGTTGAAAAACCGCTGGACGTGTTCGATGTTACAGTACACCACACAAGAATCTGGAACTTCATCACCAGAAAAGTCAAGCTCATAGTTGCAGTCCGCTAGACTCATCCAAGACTTACAATTAATTATGTCTGACTTATCTACTAGGGACATCTACTTGTCCTCCCCCAAACATCGTCATTGTATCCATACAAAACACAGGTCTCTCTGTTTGTTTATATATCTCAACAGCTTGAGCGTGTTCACTCTCTATAAAAAGGGCGGCTTCTGGACAGTTTTCGTACATCTCTGCCTTCCACTTGCCGAACCCCCCCTTTGCAAATCTTTCTTCTTCACTATGATATGGACTCATAATTAGCTGCTTGTATCTAACCCTGTGTATTGCTAACCAATCCTCGGTAAGACCTCTATATTTTTCAAGTCTGGCAGTTACAATTTTCATCAAGGGGAACTGGGGAAGATAGACTGTTGGCTTAACCGTTTTTAAATGCTCTACGTATTCCCGGCTTCCATCTTCTATACTACTGTCATGGTCTGGGCAAAAAACGCCGTCCAAATCACAAAGATACGTTCCAGATTGATTGTCTCTTAGGAGACTCCACTCACACGTATGAAAGACTGATGGGAAAATCCCATAGAAGTGGTCAACATCATCCTCTCTTTCTTCGTTTATATACAAGCACCCATAGATGAAGGTTCCTTGATTTTTTAGATACGCCTTGGCTCTCTTAATAGAGGAGCCACTCCAACACGTATCGTCTACGATAAGTATAGGGCCGTTGGGTTTAGAAATTGACCTAGATATACTTGGTCTCCAACAGAAATTATTATTAAGAAGCCCATCCATGGTGAGAAGTGGTATGTTACGGTATTGAGAAATAACTGCCGCTAGAAACGACCCGCTTCGCGGTATTCCGCAAACAGCACTTATTTCTGGAAGATCGTTACACCAATTCTTTACGTCTTTGACTGCGTCAGCGTAAGATCGGTAGACGAACTGGCCCTTGTGATCGACCTCGTGTTTAAAATTAGGCTCTATCATTTTGTTGACCGATCTTGTCTCATTTTTAGACCGACAAATAAATTCAGCATGAGCCTCGCTTGGATATTCTGCTTTTATGAATTGGTTTATATTGCAATTTTCCATCACTATTTCAAAGTTGGGATCATCCTGTATGATCTTGGCGACGTTTTCATGTTCTGGGCCATCTATGTAACATCGAGTAGTTACGTATAGTAAAGAAGTGATCTCGGATAGGTCTTCAAGAAACTCTTTGATTATTTCAGCGCTATCCATACATTGAAACACAAACGAAGCGATAACGATATCGTATTTGTTTTGTTGAATTTCAGACCAATCCCCCGTGAGAAAATCAATCTCCTCTTTGCATAAGTCTTTGCATCTATCCACAATTATGTCTAAATCATACCCGTGAAGCTCTGTGCTGAATTCTTTGAAGTATTTAAAGTGCCTACCTATGCCACAACCGAAGTCTAGGACTTTATATTTTTTGCTATCGGTGTTTAGTAAAGTTAGTTCTGTGCGTGGTAGATCTTCTACCGCCACCTCTCCGTGGGCGGGTAGCATATGCTCTGTTAGCTCAACATCATTGGTAAACAAGCCTGCTTGATACCATCTTTCGTTGTGAAGATAACTCATCTTTTTCTCTAAATCACAGTGTAGTGTGTATTGGAATATAAAACTATTTGACTGGGGTTTAGATAAATGTCATCTATTCCAACGTCCAGCATTTTTCTGTGTAATTCAACGTGGTCGCAATCTGGGCCTGAATATCTAGCGCCATGCCGAAAAGCAGAATACTTATACAATGCCAGCCCCCCAAAGCATGACAGAACTTTAAAGGGTTTTTCACCCCTGTTGTAGGCCAAGGCGTTTATCTCAGAACTGACGTGTTGTTCGGGGTGGCCTATTCTTCTAAAGGCAAGAGAATCATAATAAACCCTCGTCATGGCGTGGCTTCCGTCTTTGTTTTTCAGAGATGGCGACAGTCCATATAAAAGCCCATTAGACCCCATTACACTCCAGTTGTCATATCCAAAACTATTGCATATCCCCTCGTAGCTCCAGCCGCCAGCTAAATCAAGATCAGCGACTATGATATAGTCTGGAGATACGTTTCTGCTAAATATTTTTTCCAGATAATTATTTCTGTAATCTGCCAGCGCGGTTAATCTATTAACGTCGGTGCTGGACTCATATTTTTCGCTGCCTAGTTTTTCACTCAAGATTGTTACGCTGCTATTACTTTTTTCCCACTCTTTTAACAACTCATCAGTGCCATCGGTCGAGTCATTTTCGTATATAACAACCCGATAGTCATCGAACATTTTTCCTAGACGTTCAATTCTAGCCATATTAGCAATGATATTTTTAGATATATCTCTAGCTATCCCGCAAATCACAACGGTAGACTCGTTCATCTTCTGTCTACCTAGTATTACCTTTGCGTTGTGTTCCTCTTGGTTTTTCTTACCGCAGGGATACAAGGCTTCTGGAAATTTAGAAATGTACCACTTAAAAGCATTCATACACTAAAGCTCGTTCCGCATCCGCAACCTCCGGTTGCATTTGGGTTGTCAAACTTAAACCCCCTCTTCATAATATCTTCAATCCAGTCAACTGTGCAACCGTCAATAAACGGCTCACCTTTTTTATCTACGACAAACGGAACATCTCCTTGCTCATATTTGGAAAAAGTTTCATCGACTTCTTCTTCTTCAATGAAGCCCATCTTATATTCAAAGCCGCTACACCCACCACCCGCAACGCCTATGCGTAAAACTGCGGTTGGATGAGCTTTGCCAAACTCTTCGACTTTTTCTAATGCGGCCTCAGTAAATGTTATCATAGAATAATCCTTGCTTTTTCGTCAATGAAATATCTGGGACGACCGGCGAAGTCGGTCTTTTGCATTTGTGGATCAATACCAAAATGGTTGAATAGGGTGGCTGTTACATCCATCGGCCCGAAAGCGTCTGTCTTAGGTCTTTCGGCGTTAGACGTGGACTCACCAATCGCTCTACCCATATCAAAATCACCGCCCGAGAGCATGAGCGGACTTAGTTGGGGCCAGTGATCTCGTCCACCATTTTTATTAATACGATAAGTACGACCAAACTCGCCGGTAACAACAAGCAATACATCCTTCTGCATTCCCTTGGCGTGAAGATCGTCTATAAGAGTGGATAAGGCGTGGTCAAGAGGCGGAACCTTGTTATGCAAAGACTTTGAGATATTGCTGTGCATATCCCAGCCGCCATAATGTAGCGTAACAAACTTAGTGCCGTTTTCAACCAGCCTTCTAGCCAACAGTAGTTGAGAGCCTATTCCAGCCTCCCCGTACTTCTTACGAGCGGCCTCTGGCTCGTTCTTTAAATCAAACGCTTCGCTAGCCTTTCCTAAGATTAGGCTATACGATTGCTTTCTTAGGTCTCCCCAAGTTTCAAGATCGCTTGTTAGCTTGAGCTTATCAAAACTGCTGACTAAATCTTTACGTTCAGCAAACCGGCCACCTTCGATCCGCGCTTTGAGGTTCTCAACACCCTCTCCTTTGGCTTCGTAGGGCTTGTACTGACTCCCTAGCCACGCTGGACCGTCGAAGCTGATCCCGTTGATCCTGACGTAGCTTGGCATCCCTGAGAGGGGATGGTTCGCCCCATACAGGGAAGAAAGAACGGAGCCATAAGACGGCTCTTGCTGCATAGACTGTGGGGTGTTATCGGTTGAGTTATGTCCGGTCATAACCCAGTGTGTGCCAGTTCTGTGGCTAGCATTTTTGTGGGTAAAGGATCTGACTACAGAAATCTTATCTGACCTAGTGGCCAACTTTAGAAAATCCCCACCTATGAGGAAGTCTCCGTTGGTCATTACAGAACCGTTTATAGCTTTAACGCCTTCTGGGGCCATAGGCTTTGGGTCGAAGGTTTCAACTTGTGTTGCTCCGCCACCCAGCCAGACCCAGATGACAGACTTATCGTTAACAGGCATTGAGTCTGCGTGGGCGTCTGATAGCCCCATAGAAGAAAGCCCAGCGCCCACTGCACCGACCTTCATGAAGTCTCTTCTATTAAACTGAATGTGTAACATTTTGATTCTCCTTATTAATTAATTCTTCTGGAAAGGTTAATTCCGATTGTGTGGCTTGGTATACTTTGTTTCTGCCACGGGGAAGACACTTTAACCTTTCTGGTTGTATAAGTTCTTCGGTAGACATCACACCCTTGACTTCATACTCTGGAAAAGTTCCTACAACAAGTCCATAGTAATCAATATAAGAGTGATCCTTCCATTCGGCGGCTATTAACCTTCCAGTCGCATACGTTGTAGCTTTGACATCAATAACAAAACCATTGATAGTTATATCTCCAGTCTTGTCTTCACCTTTCTTCGATGACCTAGCGCCAATATCAAAAACCCCCGTTGGGTATTGACTATAAAACTTGGCAAAGGCAAGCTCAGCGGCAACGCCTTCAAGGTCAGTTTCTTCATCAGATTGGTCTCCCACCCTGCTGTTCTTAACTCCGGCGCTTCGGGCGGTTTTGTGTCTCTCGGACGCAATTAATTTACAGAGTAATTGTTCTGCGGAGTTTAGCTTGATTGTAGTGTTCATTTTACCGGCTCGCAAAAGTTCCAGACTATCCTAGTCCCAGCGGGGGAGTTTTGAAAAGACAAACTTCACTTCTTGAAGAACTTTAATCTGTCGCCTTTATATCTGTTTGGGTCGGCCAACCCTGAGTCTAATCTTATTGTCTCTGTTCTATAATACCCGTGTTCGTCTTTAAGAACAACCACTTGATCATCATTTAATTCGCCTGTTTTTTCTTCGTCTATCATGGACGAGTGGCTACCAAATCTGCTTGGGTAGTCATAGGATTCCTGTTTGGCCGGAACATGCCGTCTATATTTAGCCATAGTATATTATACTCCGTACACTTTGTTAAAGTCGAAAAATCTCCAGCGATTCATGTGGTCTACTTTGTCCTCACCGTTGACGTGATGTAGATAGTCCAGCAGTTGGAACCAGTTGTTGAACACCATTTCGTGAGGGATAACTCCAAACATCCAGTTGGGAAGGTTAGATGCGCCCTGCTTACACATTACCAAGACGGGCTTCTTTTGACCCACGGCAACAAAAGCCTCATGATATGATCCACACATATGAACGTCTAGGTCAAGATACATAATAAGGAAATGTGCTATGTCAACCATTCTGAGGTCAACAGCACATATCGGTTTCATTATCTCATGAACTTCGTCAAACTTCAACGACTCCTTATATTCTTCTATTTGTTCTCTAGTGTTTGCGTCTTCCGTAGCGTACTCGCTGGGTTTCTTGCATGGGTCTAGTACGCCAACCCCTAGTTCTTTAAGTTTAGGGGTTATGTCTTCTCGCCAAACAACGCCGCCGTCTGGAACCCTATCCATCGGGCCACATAAGTAACAGGTCATTCCTTTTAGTCTCTTCATAAGACCTCCATAAAAAGAAAGGGTGAGAGAAAAACTCCCACCCTTTCAATCACGATTTGTAAAAGTCTTTTACTAAGTCTTGTACATTATCGTATTCCGTATATGTAGTCAAGTCTTTAAACTTTCGTTCAACATTTCTTTTCTTTTCTCCCAAGCAACAAAGGAATAGTACGGCTTCATCAATCAACTTAGTAGGAGTTTTACCAACCTTCTTTTTCTTAGGCTTCTTAGGTCTTTTTGTCTTTGTCCCGAAAAGCCAGTCTGGGGGATCAGGTACAGCACACTGTTCGAAAAATGTGTTTAAAAATGAAATCCCAAAAGTTATAAGAAAGCAGATTAATATAGGCCACGATACTTTTAAGCCATCGGGTGGCTGTTGCATTAAATATCCAAGCCCTCGTTAGGATTTTCAAGATAGTCCTGTTCATCGCTTTCTTCGACGTTGGAAACGCCCATAAGATTAGCCATGAAGTTGTTAAACTCATCTTCGGTCCATGCCTGACCATCTTCTCCCTTATGAAGAAGACTCTTAAGCGGACCTTCGTAGTCGGCAATAACCTGATACTCACAGGTTCGGACCTTCTGACATTCGCAGTCAGTTGGGACCGACACAACATCCTTGGGGTTGACCTTAACGATGACTACACGGTCTCCATTATGCTCAGACCGATAGCCTTCGACATAATCCAGCGCGCCACAGTGAAGCCCATCAGAACAACTAACGCCACAGTCATCATTAACCTTACGGCGCTGCATACTAACAGTTTCACCAACACTATTGTCAATCTGCTGAGACCACTTATCCTTATAATCACTAGTCACAGCCTTGTAAGCAAGGAAGCAACCATCTTCTGTGATAGGAAGGTTCTTATGCTCAAGAAACGTATACAGTTCTTGAACAGCACGATTACTGTGGTTCTCCAACACGTTAGCCAAGAACTTAATCATAGGCTCAAAAGGAAAACCATTACGCATCATTCCCATAATGCGCTCGGTAAGACTGTTGTGGATTTCCTCGTCGTCATAACGAAGAACACCATCAGTAACAGTAACCTTGCCTTCTGCATAATCTTCGATAGCAGAGGGAATGTCAATCAGTTCGACAATGTTTTCTGCATCGTCATTAACGATACATTCTTTGATAGCCATGTAGTTAGGATGGTCATAACCAACCGTAAAACTCTGGTTATCAATAACAATCGTAATCGTTCCGTTGCCACTAACAATATAATTCATCTCAATACCTTTCTGTGTGTTTTAAAAGGAACCCCGCTAGGAGGTCTTGAGTGGGGGGTAAGACCTTTACCCTAACGAGGCTCGAAAGCCCCACGCTAATCTATTCCCCACCCGAATCTAAAGTCTTCTCAATCTTCTTATCAAAATCAGGCTTCTTGATAGCATCTGGATTAATCGGTCTATCAAAAGGAGCG
>TARA_R110000824_G_scaffold40166_2_pt1 | contig 13303 bp, 15 predicted proteins | sample TARA_R110000824 | Tara Oceans TARA_R110000824 (sample SAMEA4397747) | marine metagenome | biome: Polar Biome; feature: [MES] marine water layer (ENVO:01000295) within the mesopelagic zone...; material: water (ENVO:00002006), including particulate matter (ENVO:01000060) such as...... | reverse complement strand
CCATTGGCCCATTATACTTAGACGAACAGGGCAATTAAGCCCGCCGAAAGGAAAAGTAAATGTACAATTTAACCAACTCCCTAGACGACGTTGAGCGGATTAATTTCACGGTCCCAGTGCGTTGTGATCTGGATGCGCTGGCGACATACATCACGGTGGCGCTGATCAGCCGTGAAAACTCAAACCCCAACTCCATAACTTCTAAGCAATCAGCCATTGAAATAGCGCGGAGCACAGTCCTTTACTACGGTGAAGACCAGCCGTTCTACAGGATTGGAGACGAGCACCTAGATGACGAAAAGGCTGCGGTCTTGGTTCGGTTGAATGAACTCTGGAGGGTGGGGGGCGAATGACCCCCAACATCTACTGGCCTGAAATATACCGCTCACCGGCTATCCCGCTCACCCTGGTCTGCGGCCCACCGGCTGGAGGCAAGACAACGCTGGTGAAATCCCGCAAGAAACGTGGGGATGTTGTAATTGACCTGGACCAGATTATTGAGGGTCTGGGCAATGATCCACACACGGCCTCAGATGAAATCCGCCATGAGGGGCTAGAGGAGAGAAACCGCCGACTTGCTGCGCTTGCGGACGAGCGGTTTGCCAAGCACGCGTGGTTTGTCACCAGTTCAGCGACAGGATCGGCACGGGAAAGATGGGCTAGGCTCTTGCGTTCTGAGGAGGTGATTCTAGTTCTAACGCCGAAGGATGAATGCTATAGGCGTATATCCGCTGACCCTTCCCGGCGTACTGTCCGTCAATTACAGTGCAAATTGGTGGATAAGTGGTGGAAAAGTTATTACCCCTCAAAACTGGATAAGGTGATTCAATAATGGGAACCCGAGGCCGAAAGACTTCAGCCACGATAACAACGCTGCCCACGGCAAAGCGGACCCCGGCCCAGGAGCGACCAAAGCCCCCGGCCACCCTCACCAAACCCGCCGCAGAAATATGGGTGGGTATTGTCGATAGGTTGCCGGAAGAATGGTTCCCGCGTGAGACATGGCCGATCCTCGAACAGTATTGTAGGCACATCCTGTCGTGCAAGGTGATAGACACCCGCATAGACGATATGGAAAAGCGCACCAATTTTGACGTAGACGACTACGACAAGCTATGCAAAATGCGGGAACGCGAGACCCGGACTATGCTATCCCTAGCAACCAGGATGAGGCTGACACAGCAAAGCACATACGACACAGGCCCGAAAAAGCCCATCCAAGGCAAGAAGCTCTGGGAGACCTAAAATAACCCCTTGACCTACAGGACCACTGGCCCCACTATACTCGCACCAGGGCAATCAAGCCCGGCAGGAGAAACACCATGACACAGGCAATAAGCAGTTATATCCCGAAGGGTGCAAACAAAGTCACACCAAAGACCGGTGGCGTGGTGTTCTACACTTACACCAACAGCGTCGATGAACTCTGTGCGATGTGTTTTGTGGGCCGGGCGCAGAAACCTACCTGGCGCTATCGTTTCTCAACCGAAGACCACCGCGAAAGATGCATCAAGGACCAAATCGAAACAGTTATTGCCCACAATGAAGCCAAAGAGGGCCGCCGCGTATCAGCCAAACAACCCCACACATTAAAAGTTGACGATGTTCTTTATTCATCATGGGGTTATGACCAAACCAACATTAATTTCTACCAAGTCACAAAGCTGGTAGGTAAAACGATGGTAGAGTTGAGAGCAATAGCCCAGACCACAGAAGAGACCGGCATGATGAGCGGCCATACCAAATGTCACCCCGGTCAATTCAAGGCCAACCCCATCCGCCGCAAGGTTAATATGACTTATGGATCACCTAGCGTGGCCATATGTTCTTTTGAATTTGCCTCCCTAGCCGATGTGGACAAAGAGTATTCCTGCTCCTGGTGCCATTAACCCACCCCTAATTCTCAAGGCCTCCTTAACCGGGGGCCTTTTCTTTGTGCGGTATTTAGGTATGTTCACAATCCTAAGTTTGACCCGCAATCGTATTTGCAAAATTCTGAGGTCGAGGCTGCTAAAGTTGCTAATCCTGCTAAAGAATCTGAGTCCAGGTCCAAGAATTTAGCAAGTTTAGCAAGTTTAGCAGGCCCCAAGTCCGAAAACGCGACTGTTACACCGTTAGAAATGGACTCCGAATATGGCTAAGAAAAAACCAAAGCTCCCAACCCGTGGCGAGCGAAATATTGCGTGGATTGAGGCAAACTGTAGGATTCCAGAGGGAAAAGACGTAGGCAACGCCACCAAGCTGCGTGAGTGGCAGAAGAACGACCTCAAGAAAATCTACGATAACCCGCACGGGACAAGAACGGCCATCATCAGCTATGGCAAGAAGAACGGCAAATCGAGCTTGACGGCGTGGCTCCTCCTCCTCCACCTATGCGGCCCGGAATCCATTGAGAACAGTCAGCTACCGTCCACGGCTCAATCCAGGGATCAAGCGGCTATAGTCTTTAGCCTAGCCGCCAAGGTGGTCAGGTTTTCCCCGGACTTATCCGAAGCGGTGGTTATCCGTGAGACATCAAAGCAGTTGTACTGCCCCGAGCGCGGCACGTTGTATATGGCCCTATCGGCAGACGCCGAGACGGCGCACGGTAAAAGCCCCATATTTGCCATCCATGATGAGCTAGGTCAGGTCAAAGGACCAAGGTCCACATTGTATACCGCTGTTGAAAACGCCATGTCGGCCCACGAAGAACCCATGTCTGTCATAATTTCGACCCAAGCACCTACCGATAACGACCTGTTGAGTATCCTCATTGATGACGCCCTAGCCGGGAACGACCCGAGCATTGTGGTGAGCCTCTACACCTCAGACCCGGAGTCTGACGCATTCTCTGAGGAGACCATCCGACAGGCCAACCCAGCATTCGGTGATTTCCAGAACAAAAAGGAGATAATGAAACAGGCTGCGAATGCCAAGCGCATGCCGTCTCAGGAGGCGCTGTATCGTAATTATACCCTCAACCAACGCGTAGAGGCGTCTGATCCGCTGGTAACACCAACGGTATGGAAGTCTAACGGTGGGCCGGTTGACGATTGGGGCGCGTGCTATGGTGGCCTAGATTTATCCGAGACAAACGATTTGACCGCCTTTGTGAAGGTATCACCCAGAGATGGAGTTCTCAGAGTGAAGGCCACGTTTTGGCTACCGGAGGACGGCCTCGCGGAACGCTCCAGGCGTGACCGGGTTCCGTATGACCTTTGGCATGCAAAAGGGTTTCTGAACGTCACCCCCGGCAAATCCGTTGACTATGAGTATGTAGGAAAATACTTGGTCGATCAGTTCCAGACCAATGACCTGCGCCGTGTGGCGTTTGACCGGTTCAATATGCGCCACCTCCGCCCGTGGCTATCGCATCACGGTATGTCAGACGTATCTATTGACGAGCGGTTCGAGGATTTTAACCAGGATTATTCTCATATGAGTCCAGCTATCCGCTCGTTGGAATCGGTGCTGTTGAACGGCGATATGCTCCACGACAATCACCCGGTTCTGACGATGTGCGCCCTAAATACCGTGGTCAAGGCCGATGAATCGGGACGGAGAAAGCTGAATAAAAAACGTAGTCGTGGTAGGATTGATGGGATGGTGTCATTATGCATGGCCACAGCCATGGCGGTTGAGGACATGCACCAAGAGTACGTTTACCCCGTCCCACTCGACAGCATCACTGAGGATTTGCATATCTAATGCTGAAACCAAAGGAGAAACAAGATGCCTTCAAGGCGTACATATAAGGCTCTGAACAGACCTACGAATACCACTTCAGCCAACAAACCAGCAAAGTCACCAGCCCGCAAAAAAAAGAAGTCTCCAAAAAAGCCAAAAGGTAGGAAGGCATACTGAGATGCCCCAAAGGAAAACAATATGGTCTTCTTATAGACCGATGAAACCAGTTTCTAAAGTAAAGGTGCCTAAAGCAAAGTCACCAGCCCGCAGAAAAAAGAGGTCTGCAAAAAAGTCACCAGGATTTAGGAAGGCATACTGAGTTGCCGCCCAAGAAATCCAAATCACAAAAACTGGTCACCAGCGCAATCCGCAAGCAATCCAAAAAAGCAAAGCGTGGCACCAAAGAGGAAAAACGCAAGTGGGCTGTGGGTACGGGTATCCGAAACGCCCGCAAGGAGGGTGCCAAGGTGCCTGTGAAAAGAGTGTCTGCTGATGCTTCCTGACGATTGGGGCCGCATCGGAGCCATTGAAGTGTCTAAAAATGGCAATTGTGCAGCCGTATGGATTGCCTATGACCGGGACACCGACACTATCCATGTTTATGACTCATGTTTGTTCAGAAACGAGGTGTGGCCTGTTATTGCGGAGGGATTAAACGCCCGTGGCCGAAAGGTTCCTGTCGCCTGGAAGAAGGAAGACAAGAGTTTTGCTGATGAATTGTTGGCTAGGGGTTGCAATTTGACGTATGATAGTGTTGACGAGAACGCCGCCACTACCGAAGTTGTTGCCCGTACAATTTGGGAACGGATGCGATCCGGGCGGTTTAAGGTTGAAAAGCGGCTGTCTGAATGGCGTGATGAATACAAGACTTTTCAGCGCACGGGAGCGAAGATTCCGATTGAAACACACCCACTGATGGCGGCAACGCGCCACGCTGTGGCATCCATGGAATACGCCAAGGCCAAGGCTGTTGTGAAAACAAAGCAAACCACATATCCACAAATTGCGGTGATATAATGGCAGAGAACCCCGAAAAAATGACCGAAGACCAACTGCGGTCCCAGGTTCAATCCGAGTTTGAGGAGGGAATGGGCCGCGAGGGTGGCGATATTTCCGCAGAACGGGCCGAGGCGTACAGCTTTTATCTGGCGAAGCAGTTCGACAAGGTCGAAGAGGGTGAATCCAGCTTCGTGACAGCCTCTGTGGAGGAAGTCATCGACGGCATTATGCCTAACCTGCTCAGAATGTTCACCAGCGCGGATAATCTTGTCAATTTTGATCCATCAGCGATGGACGACGAACAACAGGCTGAACAGGAGTCAGATTACGTCAACTACGTCTTTTTCAAGCAAAATGATGCGTTTCTCATCCTGTATACTTGGTTTTTCACTGCTTTAGTGCAGAAAAACGGGATCGTTAAGGCGTTCTGGGATGATTCCGAGCGAATTAGTGAGGAAAGCTACGAACACCTGACCGGTCCAGAACTCGCTGAACTTATGGAAGATGATGAGCTAGAAGCACTCGAGCAGGTTGAAAAAGTGATTGAACTGCCGTCGCCTGATGGCATGGGAATGGTGGAAGTTCCGGTACACGATGTGAGATTCCGGCGCGTTACGACCAAGGGGCAGGTAAAGGTTGTGGGTGTGCCGCCCGAATCTTGGCGGATTTCAAGCGACTGTCAGTCAGTAAACCCGGAAGGCGCACGGTTTACCGGGGAAGAGCGAGAAATTACCCGCACAGAACTGATCGACATGGGCTTCGACAAGAAGTTGGTCTACGAGCTACCCTCAACAGATGATGTGATAGAGGGCGGCGAGGAAGCAGAGCGCAGGGACAAGAGCGACGAGCAGCAGACCACGATCCCTGCCGATAAATCTCAGGAACTTGTATACGTTCAGGAAGCCTACCTCAGAGTTGACTTTGACGGCGATGGCCGCTCTGAAATGCGCCACATTCTGGTGGCCGGGTCCAAGGTGTTAACCAATGATGTAGTTGACCGCCATCCGTACCACGTTATCTGCCCGCAACCGCTCCCGTTTAAGCATTTTGGCCGCTCCACAGCGGAGAAGGTTATCCAGAACCAGCGCCTTGAATCCACTTTGGTCCGCCAAATCCTCAATAATCTATATCATTCCAACCGCCCCGGCACCGCCGTCTGGGAGCAGGGAATGACCGAAAACACACTTGATGACCTGTTGAGCGTCCGCGCAGGGCGCGTGGCACGCTTCGCCCGCCCAGTGCAGGAATCTATGGCCCCTCTGACCGTTCCGTACACTGCGGGTTCTACTTTCCCGATGTTGCAGTGGCTGTCGCAGGAGAAAAAGGAGCGCACCGGAATATCCATCGACGCGCAGGGCATGGATATTGACAGTTTGAAGCATGTCCAGAAGTCCGTCATGGATGACGCCACGGACATTGGCCGCATGAAAATCGAGGCTATTGCTCGTATTTTTGCTGAAACTGGCCTGAAAACTCTGTTTCTGCACATTCACGAACTTGTTCAAAAGCACCAGGACATCGAGGCCATTATCAAACTTCGTAACCAATGGGTTCCGATTGACCCAACGTCATGGCGAACTCGCTACGACATGACGGTAAATATAGGCCTGGGGATTGGTACTCGTGAGCAGAACAGGATGCACCTGGATGCCATTGCGAATATTCAGAAGCAGATTATGGAAGCCGGGGGCTTCGGTTCCCTGGTTACTCCCATGAACGTCTATAATATGGCGAGTGAATTTGTGAAGAACGCCAATTTTAAGTCACCGGAGTTGTTCTTTACCAAAACTGACAAGGTTGATGTGCCAAGCGATGAAGAGGCCAAACTCCAGCAACAGCAACAGCAATTACAGCAACGGCAGCAACAGCTAGACGCCGAACGGCAGCAAATTGCCGCAGCTAAAATGAAACTCGATGCCCAGAAAGCGCAGTTTGAAGTCCAGCGGGCGCAAGCAGACCTTGGCCTCCAGGCTGAAGAATTGGAACGAAAGAGGCAGGAGGACAAGAACGACCTGATGGTAGCCATGGGAAAAAATGACATCGCAATGGAAAAAATTCAAAACGACTTAGTTGAAATCGACGCAAAATACGGTGGAAACACAAGCGGAGTGCAGAAATGAGCGATGAAGAAGGCCGCATGCGTAATCAAGTAGATCGCGGTGAGGAGGCTCGCAAGATTATAGAGAACTCACTGTTCAATGAGGCGTTTGCTGATCTGGAGCGCGGCATCATGGACGTTTTTAAAGAGAGTGGCCTCTCTGACGAAAAGCTCCACCGCCATGCACGGGAGTCTTTGGGATTGCTTGCCAATCTGAGACAGTGCCTGGAGCAGCACATGATTACCGGCAAGGCTGCGCACACCCGCATGCTCACGTTGAAAGAAAAGGGTCCTATCGCCCGCCTAGTATCACGCGTCTAACAACCTGGAGATTATATGTCCGAAGATAGCCCTACCCCTGCCGCAGAACCCGCCGTTCCCCAGACACCTCTACCGGCAGCGGAGATTCTGTATACAAGCACTGGGGACTACAGCACACCGGACTCACCGCCGGAACCAGCCCCTTCCGTTGATAGTCCAGCGAAAACTGACTTAGAACCGCCTGTTGAGGCCGCTGACGACAAAACTATTGACAAGGAAAGTGGTGAGGCGGACACTGACACAGGCGAGGGTCATTCTGACGATACACCAAGCGTTTCATCCTCGCTCAAAGAACTGACAGAAAGCCAAGATTGGGACCCGGAGTGGGTTTCCTCTTTGGAGGTTGATGTCAAGGTCGATGGCAAACCAGCTAAGGCCACGATTTCCGAGATGGTCAAATCGTATCAGATCGGGAAGGCGGCTGAACACCGTCTTGAAGAGGCGAAGGCGAAAAGCGTTGCCACCAATAACGAAATCGCTGAAAAGACACAGACGTTGCAGGGCCAGTTTACCGTGTCCGCTAAGTTGCTTCAGGAGGCCGAACAGCTTCTTGAGTTGGATCAGAAAGGCGTTGATTGGAAGATTTTAAGAGAGGATGACCCCGCCGAGTACTCTGCTCGCCGAACTGAATATCAGGATCGGCAAAACAGAATAGCGGAGTTAAAAGCAGCGGGTGCAAGACTGTGGGAAAATACCATTTCACAGGGTAAAGAGCAGTCTGCAGAAGACATCCAAACTAATCTCCAAAAGCAAGCCAGCGCCTTAGTCGAGAAAGTTCCCGACTGGTCTGATCCAAAGAAAGCAAAAGTGGAACGCGCCGAATTGGTTGAGTATATGACGAATGACACCGTTGGATACTCGCAAGACGAAGTACTTGGTGCCTCCGACCATAGGCTCATCGTCCTTGCCCGCAAAGCCATGTTGTATGACGCCTCTCAAGCCAAAACAGATGCCGCGTTGAAAAAGGTGCGTACCGTGCCGAAGCTGCTGAAGCCTGGACCCGCTAAGGAAAATCCAGCGCCCCAGTCCAACGGCAAGATCGATCACGCGTCTATACTCTACGGATAGACCACAGGATTGGCCTTGGTTCTTCGTAGAGTGCGGAGGAAAATAAAATGGCTACAATAGGCTCTAATTTTGTAGATTTAATTGATCTATACAAACGCCAGGACCGAAACCTCGACATTGCGTCGATTATCGAGCTTCTGTCGGAAACCAACGGCATCCTTGATGATGCTATGGCAATCGAATGCAACAACGGAACAACCCACCGCACCACGGTACGCTCCGGCTTACCCGGCGTCACCTGGGGAAAACTGTATACCGGTATCGCAAACACGAAGTCAGAGACCGTTCAGGTTGAAGACACTACCGGTTTTGTGGAAGCACTTTCCACGATTGACCAACGCTTGCTCGACATTTCCGGCAACCCCGGTCAGATGCGACTGAGCGAGGCCAAGGCATTTCTTGAGTCGATGAACCAGGAAGTGGCCAGCAAAATTTTCTACGGCAACACGATTACAACGCCCGAAGAATTTGTCGGCTTTGCCCCAAGATTCAATGACACCACGGCAGCTAACGGAGACCAGATTGTTAACGCTGGGGGTTCCGGTGCAGACAACACATCAATCTGGATGGTGACTTGGTCAGATGAACATTGCCATCTGCTGTATCCACAGGGAACCACCGCAGGTATCACCCGCGAAGATAAGGGTGAGCAGCGTGTTCTGGACGGCTCCAGCAACGCCTACTATGTCAAAGAAGAGCTATTCCGCTGGCACGTTGGTCTGACGGTTCGTGATTGGCGCAACGTAGTTCGTATTGCCAACATCGATATCAGCGACCTTGCTGCCGGTACGACTGACATCTATGCGTTGATGCGTCAGGCATACTGGAAAATTAACCAGCACCGTGTCATGGGAGGCAAGCTTTGCATCTACGCAAACGCAGACGTTTGTGAAGCGTTGGATGCTGCCACCACCCCGACCATGTCGAGCGTTCTTACGTCAGGTGACACCGGCACAAACATCCGCCTTGGCCGAGACGAAATCGACGGCAAGGAAGTGATGACCTACCGTGGTACGCCGATTCGTCAGGTTGATGCTCTTGTCAACACAGAAGCCGTTGTTTCTTAGGCTCAGAAAAGGAAAAGGACAAAACCATGATTTTATCAGCGCAACAGGAATTTTCTGACAGCCAAGCCGTAACGGTTCTGACAGGAAGTACAATTTCGACCAACGTCATTGACCTTGGTTCCCCAGGCACTGTCCTGGGTGGCCCTACAGCCCTCACCCGAGACATTGGACCGGGTGCCCCTATCCCGTTCCGGGCCTGGGTCGAGACTGTCTTTGACTCGGACGAACCAGGAACTCTCAGTGTTCAAATTGCCATTAGCACCACAAGCACGCTTGCAAGTGCAACGGTTCTGGTTGAAACGGATGCTTTGATTATGTCGTCTCTTGCGGCAGGTTATCAGGTAGCACTTTCGGTCCTTCCTGACCGGATCACTGAACGCTATCTCGGCGTCATTTACGAAGTGACGAACACAGTTACCGGCGGCACCATGTCTTCGGCAATTGTTGCCGGGGTGCAGAAAAACACCGTCCCTGGTAGAGCGCCTGCACCGTGAGGGTAAGGGCAACCAAAAAGGGTTTCTTTGGTTCTATTTTAAGATACCCCGGCGACAAGTTTGAGTGCGGCGAAAGTCTGTTCTCAAAAAGATGGATGGAAAAGGTGGGTGGGGCTTCGGCCCCTCCCGCCGCTTCCCCCATCAGAGCCAGGGCCACAGACGAACTAAAAGAGGCACGGGCCGAGTACAAGTCCGTCTTTGGAAAAAGACCTGGTGCATCCTGGGATGAAGCCAAGATCAGAGCCAAAATAGAAGCCGCACTAGAACCGGAGTAGCACGTTGAACGCTGCCTTGGATATTCAGTACGAAGACGCGCCCGCACTTCTAACGCGGGCCGTTTCCGCGCATGCGGGCGGCGATAAGAAATCGGCGCTTGATGCTTATAACAACGTAATACTCCTAGACCCGAAGAACATCGTGGCCCTGACCAACCTTGGCACGCTGGCGTTTGAGAGGAAGGATTACCAAGCAGCGATTGACTTCCATGAGATGGCCCTGGCCGTTGAACCTAATTATTTCCCGGCCATACATAATCTTGGCGCAGCTTTAAACGGTGCGCAGCGGTATGACGAAGCGTTGGTGGCCTACAGAACGGCCATAGAGTTAAGTCCTGACGATTACCGGACTCTCAGTAATCTCGGCGAGACGCTAACTTTAATGAGTGAGTACGGCGATGCTATAGACAACCTACGCCGGGCTGTCTGGTCCAAGCCTGAATTTGCCGAAGCACACTGCAATCTCGGCATGGCACTCATGGAGTCCGGCTTTGTAGAGAAGGCTATCGGCTGCTTCCGGGTAGCTATCGCTTTGAACCCAACCCTCTCCATGGCACACAAGAATCTTGGCATTGCCCTCCTTTCCTCCGGTCAATTCTACGAGGGGTGGCCGGAATACGGGTGGCGCTTTGAAGCGGACGAAATCGGGCTACCGTTTGATTATCCCGTTTGGGATGGTGAATCCCTCGACGGCAAATTGCTGGTTTGGCTTGAACAAGGCATCGGGGATGAAATTCTCCAAGCGGGTATGCTCGGCACCCTTATCGAGGCCGGTCACAAGGTTGTATGTGTTGCCGAGGGTCGCCTGATCACATTATTGGCCCGCGCACACCCAGAACTGGAGCTAGTCGCCCGCAGTGCCGCGTCTGAGACAGATATCAAAGGCATAAAGGCCCAAATCCCAGGAGGCTCACTCGGGTTCTATACCCGGCGCTCATTGGATGCCTTCCCGGCCCGATCCTCATATTTAACCCCCGACAAGGCCCGTGCAGATGCCTTGCGTATCCAACTTGACCTCCAGGTAGGCGAACGCCTAGTCGGTGTCTCCTGGGCTAGTTTAAGCACCAAAATAGGGGACAGGAAAAGTATTGATCTGTCGGAGTGGGATTATATCCTGAATACTGGTGATGTCCGGTATGTTGACCTCCAATACGGAGACACAGAGGCAGAACGCCACGGCGTCCCTCTTGTCCACGTTGACGGCCTGGACCTGACCGATGACATGGAAGGTCTCGCGGCTCTCATATCCTTGTGCGATGGCGTCGTTACAGTTTCAAACTCCGTGGCTCATCTTGCCGGTGCGCTTGGCATCCCGGCCTGGGTGCTGATGCCACCTGACGGGCTGCGCCTGTGGTGGAGCGGCCTCAACGAGACGCCATTCTGGTATCCGAACACCAGGATTATACGCAAATCACCCACCGAATCATGGGGTCCGTGTCTGGAGATGGCACACGGCCTAATACAGGAGACTTGTCGTGAGAAATAATTTGCTCAAGACCTCGATCACAACCTTTACATCGCTTGCCAGTGCAACTGGCTCCGCTACCATAATTACCGCCAATGATTCGCGGAGGGGCCTGACGATCAGCAATACAGACGCCAACCCGCTGTATATAAAATTCGGCGCGACGGCATCGGCAACCAGCATGACTGCCATCGTTCCGACATTCACCACTTGGACGATGACAGACCCTATTTATACAGGCGTCATAGATGGCATCTGGACAGTAAACGGCTCAGGCGCAGCAAACGCCACAGAGATGACGTAGCGGCCCCTCATGGCGATTTCCACTTACACGGAATTGAAGACAGAGATTGCGGATCACCTAAACCGCACCGACCTGACCTCTCAGATTCCAAACTTTATTGTACTTGCCGAAGCGATGCACAAACGTGATGTTCGCATTCGAGAAATGATCACCCGAATATCGGATGACGTTGATGCGCGGTATGTGGCGCTTCCAGCCGGTTTTCTTGAAGGCATCTCAATGAGGATTCTGTACACAGGCGGCGGGGTGAAGACGATAGATTATCTGAGTCCAGAGGAGATGACGCGCCAGAGAGAAAAGTACCAGAGTCGTTTCCCAACTGCACCTGCTCCGTTGGAACCGTATTATTATACAATTGAAGAGCAGATCGAGTTTGACAGCGACCCAACAGCGGACGGTGCGTTAGTGGTTGATTTCGAGATGAGATACTACAAAGCATTCACGGCGCTGTCGGCTGCTGCACCAACCAATGGTCTCCTGACCCGTTCCCCGGATATCTATTTGTATTCTGCGCTTACGGCGGCATCTCCATACCTGCTCAATGACCAGAGGATAGCTGTCTGGGGCGGACTCGCCACCAACGCCATCAACGCCATCAACCTCATGGACCGAAAGCGCAGCGCAAGCTCTCTGGTAGCCAAGGTCGTGGGGTCTACGCCATGACCCTTTCCGTAGGCACAAAAGCTGCTCCGTGGGCATACGATCTTGCCAAAGATATCGACCAGGAAATTGACAATCGCATTTGGCCTTACGTTTCCAAAACGGCGATTGAGAAAGCTACGCTCCCTCCTGCGGCAAATCATGTCTGGCAAAAGTTCTTCTTAACGGACGGCGCAAGTAGTAAGCCAGAGGCCATATCCAACGGCACCACTTGGGTTTATCCCGATGGCACATCGGTTTAAAGGATAAGTTGTAATGGTAGATACCCCCACAACTAGAAGGCGATATAGGAAACAAGCACTAGGGACGAACACAAATACCTGGGGAGATACCAAATTAAATGAAGTCCTCGATGCTTTGGACCAATCCGGTGACGGCTGGCTCGCCTATACTGCTGTCGATGGGATCAACACTCTAACTTCGACGAATTACACTATCGCGGACCAAAGTTTGAATCGTGGGTTCAAGCTGACAGGCGGAACTCTGACCACCGCTTTTTCTGTTGTCGTCCCCTCAGTTCAGGCATGGGGAATGTTCTGGAATGCATCGTCCTATACCGCGACAGTGAAAACTGCTTCGGGTACTGGCGTTGCCATCCCCACCGGAAAGATAGGGCTGGTGTTCTGCGACGGAACCAACGTCTTAAACATCGCCCCCACATTTTTCCCCACTGCCCTGGACGTTGGGAGCAACAAAGTCACCAACATGACCCATGGCACGGCCACGGGCGAGGCGGTTGAGTTTGACGGCATGAATGCGGCCATAGCGGCGGGTGGCGGAACGGGTTCGGCAGATGGAACTGTCAAGATGGACGCGCTTGCGACTGCACAATTTTTGAATGCAGCCATTCTTGTTTCCGGTGATATTACAAAAACAGATAATGGAA
>TARA_R110000824_G_scaffold45738_6_pt1 | contig 13309 bp, 11 predicted proteins | sample TARA_R110000824 | Tara Oceans TARA_R110000824 (sample SAMEA4397747) | marine metagenome | biome: Polar Biome; feature: [MES] marine water layer (ENVO:01000295) within the mesopelagic zone...; material: water (ENVO:00002006), including particulate matter (ENVO:01000060) such as...... | reverse complement strand
GAGGCGCGATAGGTGTCGATCTTGAGGTCGCTCTCGTTGATCTCGACTTCGAAACTGTCGTCGATCACTGGATAGACCCAGACGCTGGAAAAGCTGGTGTGGCGCTTGGCGGCGCTGTCGAACGGCGAGATGCGGACCAGCCGATGGACGCCGCTTTCGGTCTTGGCATAGCCATAGGCGTTCTCGCCCTTGACCTCGATCGTTGCAGATTTGATTCCCGCCTGATCACCGGCCTGATAATCGACCATGGTGATTTTATAGCCGCGTGCCTCGGCCCAGCGCTGGTACATCCGCAGCAGCATTTCGGCCCAGTCCTGGCTTTCGGTGCCGCCGGCGCCGGCGTGGATTTCGATATAGGTGTCGAGGCCGTCGGCTTCACCGGATAGCAGCGCCTTAACCTTGTCGCGGTCGGCACGGGTGGCGAGCTTTTCGAGTGTGGCGACGCCTTCATCGGCGAGGTCGGTATCGGCTTCTTCCTCGGCCATCTCGATAAACTCGAGCGCGTCGTTGCGTTCCTGCTGGATTTCCTGCGCGGCGCTGATCGATTCATCGAGGCGGCGGCGTTCGGTCATCACTGCTTGCGCGGCGGTCTGGTCGTCCCACAGGGTGGGGTCCTCGACGCGGGCGTTGAGTTCGTCGAGACGCCGGAGGGCGGCATCCCAGTTGAGAGCGGTCTTGATCAGGGAAAGAGCGGCGTCGATCCGGTCGACAAAGGCTTGCGCGTCGGCACGCATGATAATCTCCAAAACTAGTGGCAGCAGCGATTAGACGATATCGGCGGGAAGTAAAGTATTGTGGGGAGGAGAAGGATGGTTTTGCTGCATATGCTGCGAGACAGGGATATGCTGCCAACACTGTGGTTTCTGTGCTAGAAACAGGGCAGGATCAGGGGATTAGCGACATGGCGATCAGGAATTTTACCGATATTGACGTGGCCGACCAGACAGGGAGGGTCTTTTTCATTACCGGCGCCAATAGTGGTCTTGGCTATGAGGCTACCAAACTGCTCGCGGGCAGGGGAGCGCGGGTGTTGCTCGGTTGCCGGTCCGAAGAAAAGGCAGAGGGGGCGATGGCGGATATTCGCTCAGTCTATGCGGACGCCGATTTGCATTTTGTTCCGCTCGACCTAGGGGACCTGACATCGATACGCGCTGCTGCGAAACTGGTGGCCAAGGAGCCGCGTCTGGATGTCCTGATCAACAATGCCGGGATCATGATGCCCGCGCGCGAAGAGACGGTAGACGGATTTGAATCGCAATTTGGCGTCAACCATCTGGGGACGTTCGCGTTGACCGGTTTGCTGCTCGACAAGCTCGCAGAAGGGCAGGAACCCCGGGTCGTGATCACCGCGAGCATGGCCCATCGCAGCGGACGGATCGACTTCGACGATATCAATGCGGAGGACAGCTACAGCCGCTGGGATCGCTATGCGATGAGCAAGCTGGCTAATCTGCTGCATATGTATGAACTCGACCGGAGGTTGCGTGCCGCAGATTCCCCGATCAAGGCGATCGCCTGTCATCCTGGTGTCGCTGATACCGAGCTGACGAAAAATTTTCCGAGCTTCATGGTTTCTTTGTTCCGGCCGGTCGCCAGCATGTTCTTGAACAGCGCAGCACAAGGAGCGTGGCCGACGCTGGCCGCCGCTGTCGGGAAGGGTGTCGAGGGCGGTGAATATTTCGGACCGAGCCGCAATGGCGAATGGATCGGGCCTGCGCGTGAAGTCCAACCTAGGGCCAGGGCCAAGAAAATCGAGCCAGCAAAACGGCTATGGGATATTTCGCAGGAAATGACCGGAGTTCAATATACGGTTTGATCTCTCAACTTCCCGAAACTCGCTATTTCCTTTGCTTTCAAGATATTGTTCCGTTAGCTTTGCGCTGGGAGGGCAGGTTGTCACGCTTCACTTGAGGGGGATTTTGCTTGTTCGATGAAATGCTGGGAAACGGAGAAGATGTCCGTTCACCCTATCAGGACTATAAGAACTGGCTTGATCGCGAAGACGTCAAGCGGCTCCATCGAAAATCCGCTGACGCGGAAGCCTTTTTCCGAAAAACCGGGATCACATTCAATGTCTATGGCCAGGATGAAGCCGACGAACGGCTGATTCCCTTTGATGTTGTGCCGCGTATATTGTCGGCACGAGAATGGCGGAAGTTATCGAAAGGCATTGAGCAGCGCGTCCGGGCGATCAACGCCTTTCTTTATGACATTTATCATCGACAGGAGATCCTGCGCGCGGGTCGGGTGCCTGTCGAGTTGATTGCCAATAATGCCGCTTTTCTGCCGCAAATGATTGGCGTCAATCCACCAGGCGGCATTTACACCCATATTATCGGGACGGATATCGTCCGGACAGGCGACGAAGAATTTTACGTGCTCGAAGATAATGCCCGTACCCCATCTGGGGTCAGCTATATGCTCGAGAATCGCGAGACCATGTTGCAGATGTTCCCCGAGCTTTTCGCCAAGATCAAGGTACAGGAAGTCAGCAATTATCCCGGTCAGCTGCGGCGCTCGCTGGCGGCATGTGCGCCGCCCAAATGCGAGGGAAAGCCAGTTGTTGCCGTTCTCACGCCGGGTATCCACAATAGCGCCTATTTCGAGCATAGCTTCCTCGCTGACCAGATGGGCGTAGAACTGGTCGAGGGCCATGATCTGAAGATTGTTGATGGCCGCGTCGCCATGCGCACAACCGAAGGTTATACCGCGATCGATGTCCTCTACCGCCGGATTGATGATGACTATCTCGATCCGCTCAATTTCGATCCGCAGTCGATGCTCGGTGTGCCAGGCATATTGGACGTCTATCGCTCGGGCGGCATCACGATTGCCAACGCGCCCGGTACCGGGATATCCGATGACAAGGCGCTGTACAGCTATATGCCGGAGATCGTCGAATTTTATACTGGCGAGAAGCCACTGCTGGAAAATGTGCCGACGTGGCGCTGTTCGGAAAAAGACCAGCTTGCTTATGTTCTGGAACATCTGGAAGAACTGGTGGTCAAAGAGGTTCACGGCTCTGGTGGCTATGGTATGCTGGTCGGCCCGGCCGCCTCGAAGAAGGAAGTCGCCGCTTTCCGAGCCAAGCTGATCAACAATGCCAGCAATTATATCGCGCAGCCAACCCTGGCCCTCTCCACCGTGCCGATTTTTACGAAAAAGGGATTGTCTCCCCGCCATGTCGATCTCAGGCCGTTCGTTCTGGTTTCGCCCGATGGTATCAGCATTACGCCCGGTGGTTTGACCCGGGTAGCGATGACCAAGGGATCATTGGTGGTAAACAGCAGTCAGGGCGGAGGCACCAAGGATACTTGGGTGCTGGAAGAATGAGGGGTCGTAGCTGATGTTGGGTAAAACAGCCGCAAGCCTGTTCTGGATGTCACGTTATCTCGAGCGTGTGGAGAATAGCGCGCGTTTCATCGAAGCGGGATTTCGTATCGCGCTGACGCGGTCCGCATCCGCAAGCGGTGAATGGTCCTCGGTACTCAAGGCAACAGGCGTGCTGGAAGCCTATCGAGCCAAGCATGATGACTTTGAATCCACCAAGGTTATCGATTTTCTGCTTCGTGATCGCGACAACGCGGGCAGCGTGATGGCGCTGATGAAACAAGCCCGCGATAGTGCAAGGACGGCTAGAACTGCGTTAACCCGCGAAGTTTGGGAGGCTACCAACGAAAGCTGGATTACATTGAATGCAGCGATGGCCAAGCCGGTCAGCGAACAGGACCTGCCCGAAACTCTGGGATTGATCCGGCAACAAAGCGCTTTGGTCAGGGGGGCAACACTCGGTACCATGTTGCGCAATGATGGTTTTAATTTTCTCCGGCTGGGAAGTTTTCTCGAACGCGCCGATAGTACGGCCCGCATCCTCGATGTGAAATATTATCTGCTGCTTCCGTCGGTCGCTCTGATCGGATCATCGATAGACAATGTGCAATGGGAAACGATCCTGCGATCGGTTTCGGCGCATCGCTCGTTCCGCTGGCTTAATGGGCCGGATATCAGCGCCAAGGCAGTGGCGGACTATCTGATGCTGCACAAGCAAATGCCCCGGTCTTTGACCTTCTGCTACGCCAAGATCAGCGATAACCTGAACTATCTTGACGAAAATTATGACCGCAAAAGCCGGTCCGGCGAGCTCGCCCAAGAGATTTGCAACAATATTTTGAGCAAGCCGATTGAGGCGATTTTTGAATACGGCCTGCACCAATATATCGCCGATTTTATCGTCGCAAATAACGGCTTGGCGGCGCAAATCGAAACAGATTTCAATTTTCAGGACAGGATCGGATAGTCATGCTGCTGAAAATCAATCATGAAACGCGTTATGTATATGATACGCCGGTGCAATATGGATTGCAGCAAGTTCGCCTCCGTCCAAAGGAGCGACCCGGACAAGAGGTCAAGAGCTGGAATATCGAAATCGAAGGCGGCAAGGTGGAGCTGTCCTTTGAGGACCAGCATTGCAATCATGTCGACTTGATCAGCATCGAGCGTGGCCGCACGGAAATATCGATCAAGTGCATCGGCGAAGTCGAGAATAGTGATGGCAGTGGAATCATGGGGTCACATTCGGGGTTCGCACCACTTTGGTATTTCAAGCAAGCGACTGATTTGACGAGGCCGGGGCCAGAAACAAAGAAACTGGTAAAATCGCTCGGTGACGATTTTGAAAATGATATCGCAAAACTCCACGCTTTATCTGCTGCGGTCGTGGAAAAAGTTCGCTATCGAACGGGTCAAACCGATGCGGAAACCGATGCGGAAACCGCGATCAAGGTCGGTGAGGGGGTCTGTCAGGATCACAGCCACATATTCTGCGCTGCTGCCCGGCTGATGGGCTTTTCCGCTCGGTATGTCTCGGGCTATCTGATGATGAGCGATCGGGTTGATCAGGATGCGACGCACGCGTGGGCCGAGGCCTATATTGACGGTTTGGGCTGGGTCGGATTTGATGTTTCCAATGGCTATTCTCCGGATGAGCGTTATGTGCGCGTTGCAACGGGCCTTGATTATCGGGAAGCATCGCCGATTTCGGGAATGAGATACGGTCCCGGAAATGAAGATATGATTGTCACACTTCAGGTTCAGCAGTAAACAGACTTTCAAATTAATTCAGGAATTCACAAATGACCTATTGCGTAGGACTGCGGATGAAACGCGGCCTTGTTTTCATGTCTGATACACGCACCAATGCGGGTGTTGACGACATTGCTCAGGTCAAAAAATTGACGAGTTGGGAAGTCCCGGGAGACCGGGTTATTACTTTGCTATCAGCTGGTAATCTGGCGACCACACAGGCGGTAGTCAGCTTGCTGGACGAACGCGGCAAGCATCCCGATGACCGGAATCCGTCGATCCTGCAGGCGCCGTCCATGTTCCAGGTTGCGACAATCATTGGCGATACGTTGCGTGAAGTGGTCAAAACCTATTCCCACGAAGGTCAGGAAGCCAAATCACCCTTCGGTGCGACCTTGATTCTTGGTGGCCAGATTCACGGTAGTGATCCCAGACTGTTCATGATTTACCCAGCCGGCAACTTCATCGAAGCAAGCGATGACAGCCCGTTTTTCCAGAGCGGAGAAACCAAATATGGCCGCCCGATCCTTGTGCGCGCCTTTGACCCCGATATGTCGTTCGAAGACGCTGTCAAACTGTTACTGGTCTCTTTTGATTCTACCATCAGGGCCAATCTGGCGGTGGATTTGCCGCTCGATATGCAGATTTATGAAGCGGATAGTTTCAAAATTACGCAACAGCAGCGGGTCGCCAAGGATGACCCCTATTTTCAGTCGATTTCTGAAGGATGGGGCGATGCGCTCAAAAATGCGTTTCAGTCGCTGCCCGATTTCAGCTTCAAAACCTAACCGAAACGCCGCTTCCCGGCCAGCGCCCGATGGGACATGGCCATGGTGGTCAGTTGCGCGTTGACGCGTATGCAACTGGGCATCACGCTGGCATCGGCAACATAGCAATTGGTCGTATTGTGCACCCGCTGGTTGAGATCAACCACGCCCTTGTCCGGATCGACGTTGATGGCATTGCCGCCGTGGGGATGGGAGCTCGACAAAACTACATCATCCGGCTCGACGATTGCTTTTTCGTAGAAGGCATCAATCTCGTCATGGCTCATGTCGCAGGTTAGCGTTTGGCCGCGGAGAAGGGCGGGATAGACCTCGATCGCGCCGTTGAGGAAATGGACTTTGGTCATTGTCGCCAGTGCCCGGCGTAAGAGGGCCAGTTCCTCCTCGCCGATTTTCAGCTTGAGCTTGCCATTGTCCATATAACCGAGCCGGTCGGCCGGAAAAAGGACGCCAGCAGAAACCAGCCGATTGTAATTTTTCATCCGTTCAAAATGGTCTTCAAACCATCCCGGCACCAGGGTTGCCATGCTCATCGGCGGCTGGAAATGGCTTTCGATCAGAAAATCGCCACGGTCGACATAAGTCGCCATCTGGTCTTCGTTCCAGACATTCATATTCATGCCCTCGGGCATCAGCGCGACCACGGGGCAGGCGATGTTGAGCGAGATATTGCTACCCGATTGCAGGATGCCGCTATTGTTCAGCAAATTGCTTGAGGCAAGCGCTCCGGCCGCGACGACCACACCTTTGCGGGCACGAATTACACGCTTGCCGCCGCCATGAAGTTTCACCTCAACGGCATGTGCAATCCTCTTGCCATTGGCCCCTTCGTCCCACAATATTTCGATGGCTTCGGCCTGATCCAATATCCTTGCCGGCTTGTCGCGCGCCTCGCTGGTGGCATGGGTGAGGAAGCTTTCCGGCATAGCTTTTTTACGGCCATAAGGGCAGCCGGTGTTGCAATAGCCGCAATAGACGCATTCGCTATCTGCTGTGCTCGGACCATAATTTTTCCTGAACCATGCGGTAACCGCTTTTTGGTCCATCGGATCGGTCGATTGGGCGGCATATTTGTTCCAGCCGTCGATCAGATGCGGTCCATTGTTGCGACCAACAATCCGGTCGATCTCCGCAACATCCAGCGCTTGCTCGACTGCTTCGTAACTTAGAGCCAGTTCTGCTTCGCTGACCGGTGCACCCAATTTGGCCCATGTTTCATAGACATTTTCGGCATCGGGATGGACCAGGCCCTCATGTTTCATGCGCAGGCAGATGCCATTGTTGATGACGGTAGAGCCGCCGACCACCCGGCCCTGAAACACGATTATGTCCCGGTCGGATGTTGTTTGCAGCGCACCGTCCTTGAACAGGCGTGCGCTCATTCGCGCTTCTTCATGGGTGATTCTGGAAGAGGGATAATGGCTGCCGGCCTCGATGATCAAAACCTCATGTCCTTCGTCGGCAACTGCGGCCGCGGCAACGGCACCGCCAGCACCGGATCCGATCACGATCACATCGGTTTCTTCCGGGACAGCCTGGTGGCCGACAAATATTTCTGCTTTGAGGTCCCTGACCGGTACGCGGCTGACCGCTCGTTCACCAGCGGCGGAGCGATCCCGTTGCGCCGGCAGTTCGAATTTAAGGTCAGCGAAGACCGGATTGTCGAAATTCGCTTCCTCATCACCCTGCTGCCAATGCCCGTAATAGCCGGCCAGAATGACGCCCTTGGTACGCGCAATATCCTGAAGCAAATCGATACGGGAATTTTGCAGCCTTCTGCTTATCAGCTTTTTGCGTATTGCCGGTGATGCGAGCAGAAAAAACGGGCCGCCGAGTACGAGAAACAGGCCGTAGAGCGCCATGCCGATTTCATCCGGCTTTTTGCCTTCGATGTTGGAGAATTGCTCCTGCAGATTTTCGACCACCTGATCGGGAGAAATCACCATCTTGCGATTGTGAAACAGCGCTTCGGCCATCGCCTTGATCATCAGGGCCTGCAGTCGATTAAACGGTTTTTGCAACTTTCGTCTCCCTAGGTGCGACCCCGGGTGTCTGTCGTTATAGATTAGTTCTTCGCAGCATGTCAGGGTTTTTCTATCCCTGATTTCAGCGCGGGTGTGATCCAAGCCACTGCTTGTGACTGCGCGAATGATAGGATATATTTCGTCTGAACAACATCGAGAGTTTATCATGCGTGTAGAAACTCGCCGTCTTGCTTCCAATCTGGTTGTTGCAGCATCGATTGTAGCTCTTGTAGCTTCTGCGCCTGCGTCAGCGCAATTCGGGGGTTTATTTAAAATAAAACCGTCTGCTGACAAGAAATCGAGCGACACCGGCAAAGACTGCGCTACCGATCCAGCACACTCGATCGGTAAATCAATTCTGGGCAATATGATCGGCGATTTTACCCGGCGAGTGACCAGGGACATGGGTGTGGCCGGATCTTATATTCCTCGCGCTGAAGTGGCGGATACGCTGACCAATTCCATTGCCTGTCGGCTCGATCCTGATGAACAGCTTCAGGCTGCGGAGGCAACCAGAAGCGTGACCCGCTCCGAACAGATTGGTGTCATCTCGCAATGGACCAGCAAAACACGTGCCGATGTATCGGGAAGCTCGACTGCGACCGCAAGAACCGAGACTGCTGACGGTACAAGTTGCATGAGCATCACAGATATTGCTATCGTCGATGGCGAAGAAACCCGTGTATCCAAGCGGATGTGCAAAGCTCCCGGAGAAACACGATATATAGTCGTGGTATAAATATGAATAAAATGATCAAAGTTGCAATCGTCGCTGCCTCGCTTTTGGCTATGGGTGCTACCAATGCCAATCCCGGTATGGACCCGGACAATCCAACCTGTCCGCGCTATCCCAACTGGTCGACCGGCACGAAGATGGAATTGACGCCCGTCGATCGCAAAGGGACGAAGATATTGCTTGCCGAGGGCGCAATTGATGAAGGCTTGCCTGACCGGCTGCGCAAGATACTGGCAGAAAATCCCGATATATCAGAAATCTGGTTGCGGTCGCCAGGCGGTGTCGCAAGAGCTGGCAATGCAGCGGGCCGGGTAATCCGCGAGGCCGATGCGTCGATCATCACCCGGATCCCCAAAGGCTGGACCTGCTTCAGCGCGTGTAATTTTGTATTCATGGGGGGCAGGGCCAGGATTGTTGAATCTGGGGGGCATTTCATGGTCCATATGTTCACCATGACCGGTGATCGTAACGCGATAGATTACAGCATCGAAATGGGGATCGATTCCACAGTCGGCCTGATCGGCGAGGTCGAGCAGGAAAGCGCGCTGCTTGCAACCGAAGATAATGATTTTCTGATCCGCATGGGTGTGTCGCGTAAATTATTGTCTGAAGTCATGTATAAAACCAGCGCTGTCAAAAGCGGTGATGGCGACAAGTCCACGCGTCGCTGTCTGACTCAGGAGGAAGCGCTTCGTTATAATGTTGCCAATGTGACGGGTTAGAGTGACGGCAATATGCCGGCCTCCCGAAAATGACAGCGCCCTTTTGCTTTTCTTTTGAAATTATGACGTTAGCATGAGATTGAGCTAATCGGGGCAGCTAATCGGGCCAGCTAATCGGGGAGGCAGGACTATGCGTCATATTGCGATCATCGGATCGGGACCTGCAGGCTATTATTCGGCAGAAGCCGCGCAAAAAAAATTTGGCGAAGATGTCGCAGTCGACATTATCGATCGTTTGCCGGTACCCTTTGGTCTGATCCGTACCGGTGTCGCACCGGATCATCAATCGATCAAGGCCGTGTCACGGCGCTACGAGAAAACCAATCTTGGCGATAATGTCCGCTTTGTCGGCAATGTGACCGTCGGCGAAGATGTCAGTGTTGCCGAACTGCAGGAACTCTATGATGCCGTCGTGCTAGCGACGGGTGCCCCGCTTGACCGGGTGCTGGATATTCCCGGCAGTGATCTGCCAGGGGTGATCGGCAGCGCCGCCTTTGTTGGCTGGTATAATGGTCATCCGGATTTCAAGGGCCTCAATCCGCCGCTCAATGCGCGGTCGGTGGCGGTCATCGGCAATGGCAATGTCGCGCTCGATGTCGCACGCATATTGGCGAAGACGGAAAACGAATTCGCCGGCAGCGATATTGTTGGCCATGCCCTGGATGGGCTGAAACAGAGCAAGGTTGAGAAAATCACCTTTCTGGGACGGCGCGGGCCCCATCAGATCGCAATGACACCCAAGGAACTGGGCGAACTGGGGCAGTTGGAACGGGCGAGACCGGTTGTCGAAGCGGATGATTTTCCGGATCTCGGCGATGATGCAATGCTCGAGCCAGGCATGCGCAAATCGGTCACCCATTTGCGCAATTTCGAGATTGAGGCGGTTGACGCGCAACATAAACCAATCGAGATTGTCTTCGACTTTTTTGCCATGCCGGTCGAAGTGCAGGGCAATGGCAAGGTCGAAAGACTGGTCGTTGAGAAAACCGAGCTGGACAAGGACCTGCGATCTGTCGGCACCGGCGAACGCTACGATCTCGATTGCCAGATGGTGATCAGTTGCATCGGCTATCGCACCCCGCCGATCGAGGGGGTGCCCTATGAACATGGCCGCGGTCGCTTTGCGAATATCGACGGACGGATATTGCCCGGTCTCTATTGCGTCGGCTGGGCGCGGCGCGGGCCTTCGGGCACGATCGGGACCAACAAACCTGACGGTTTCGCGATAGTGGATATAATCGCCGAGGATATCGGCTCGGGTGACCGAAAGGAAGGCCGTGTTGGGCTTGATCGACTTTTTGAACAGCGCGGGGTCGAGACCGTGACTTTCCGCGACTGGAAGAAGATCGAAGAAGCTGAGATAGCGCGCGCAAGGGAAGGCTCGCCGCGCGAGAAATTCACCGATATAGCCGACATGATTGCGGCGCGGGATTAATCTAGTCTTTTGACGCTAGTCATTCAGCCTCAAGTGAATCGGTGTTTTCAGATATTTTATTGGGGCTTACGGTCTCGGGACTAACCCGTTCTTGTGAAAGCTTCGGCGGCGGCGGTGCCCACTGCCTTATATGCTGGCCCACTGATTCATAAAAATGGGGAACTGAGGTTTCCAGTTCTTGAATAATTGTTCTGGTTTGGCCAAATCGATTACCCAAATCTACAGGCATGATAACGTCGAAACCGACGACCGTCATTTTTCCTTTGTCTTCGCCAATTCTATCGGGGTTTTCCCTAAGGTCACTCAATGGCAGTTGCGTGGATGGCGAAGATCCTGGCCAGTACATTCTAATATGAGCTTTTGAATCTGCTTGCTTTGGGATTTGTCTTAACAACCAGTTCAAGCGAGCTTTGTTTGAAACCTTGTCGCCGGGTGCTTTTACATACATGGAATTTAGAATGGAGCGTCGGCGTAAATCAACTATCACCGACAAGGGCGCGGCTGCATCGGGTATATCTAAATTTATATACAATGCTTGCTTTGAAACGAGTTCCTTAATGTCGCTTTCGAACTTTGCTCCCGGACTAGATGATTCAGCGCGAGAGAGTTTTTCACGGACAAATGTACCAAGTTGACGACTCAGAATGAGACTTAGATCTTTTGTTTCTTGTTGCCACGCTTCTACAACGGAATTGAGGTCATCATTGCGCACCAATTTTCCTCCAGCCTGTACCAGAGCGCACACAGCACTCCATGCCCTTGGCATTTGCGAGAAGCCCTCCACACCTGCACTGGGATGGCTTATAAAGCGGAGGAATTCTTTTAGAATATTCGCTTGCTCCTCATCTTCAATGTCCTGATTTGCAGTTAGCAACCGGGCCACGGTCATTATCTGCATCCACGAGAAGTGGTAGAGGCCGATACCTTTGAATTTTGTTGAGTTAATTTTGACTGGATGATGATCGGGTACCGTCGCAAATTGGTTTGAAATTGTCACCACGGCATCAATTTTTTTGGATTTCGCTATTTCCAAATAACGCTCCAGTTGATCGTGCGATATTTCTGATTTTCCGACTTTCGCTTCAACGAGCGCTGTCCAAGTACGTTTGCCAGTTTCTAGTACGATTAACCCATCCGGGCGGCCCAGCTTTTTATCAGCCAGATTATTGAAATTCACTTCTGTGTAAGTTGATATCGTTGTTGTTGTTCCAATTCTTTGACCAATTGACCCGAATAAATTTTGAGAGAAATCTCGAACGAAAGTGAGTGTCGCAAGGAAGATTGAGAGTGTTCTGCCTTCTTTAGAAGTGTCGGCTAGAATAGGAAACAGGCGCGCTCGCTGTGGATTCATCAAATCAGGAAGGTTAGCCATGTCAGTCTCCACATTTGTTTGTAATATTCTAACTATTGCTGGTCGTAACTCAAATTAATTCAGAAATTCTGTTAGTTAAGCCAACCACTCCCGCAATATCGCATTCACCTTTTCAGGGGCTTCCTGTTGCACCCAATGTGATACACCCGGTAGCCGGTGCAGTTCGAGATCAGGTACCCATTGTTCGGTCCCGTCGGTGCAGCGGATATCGATCGCCGTGTCTTCCTCTCCCCAGATCATCAGAGTCGGGATAGTCACCATGCCATCGCCAGTCTCCCGGACATCCCTGGTGCGGAGCAGGGCGCGGTAATAGTTGATCATCGATCGCAGCGCGCCGGGGCGGCTGGCGGCATCGGCATAGACTTGCAACTCGCTATCCGGGAAACGGCTCTTATCGACGGCCATATTGGTGAAAGCTTTCTTGATCGCTTCTGCTCCGTTACGGCCAAATATCCGTTCTGGCAGCCACGGCAGTTGGAAGAAGAAAATATACCAGCTTTTCCTAAGCTGATACCAGTGTCGTATTTCCCGCTGGGCGCATTTGGGATGGGGGACGTTCATGATCACCAGCCTGGTCAGCGGACGGATTTTCAGGATCGCGAAATGCCAGGCGATGATCGCGCCCCAGTCATGGGCGATCAGGGTGACCTCTTCCGCGCCGCTGGCATCAATTAGTGCAGCAACATCCTGGACGAGGGTGTTCAGGCGGTAGGATTTCACCCCGTCCGGCTTGCCGGAGCCGCCATAACCCCGCAAATTGGGCGCCCAGACTTTATAGCCCAGTTCGACGAGCAGCGGGATTTGATGACGCCAGGAATAATGTAGTTCCGGAAAGCCGTGCAGGCAGAGCGCCAGCTTTTTGCCTTTGCCAGCGGTCGCTACTTCGAAGGTTTGTCCATTAGCCTCTACCGATTGGATCGTGATGCCGCTCGCCGGTTCCGGATTCCATGTGAGATTATCTTGCATGGCCTTTCCTAGCATCAGCGGACTTTAACCATCCAGTTAAATCTGTTAAGCATGGGCAAAATTATAAGGAGAGACTCGATGCATGATCTGGTAATTCGTGGCGGTACGGTTGTTGATGGCACAGGCGGCGCGCCTTTTGTGGCCGATGTGGCGATCGATGGTGATCGCGTTTCGCTGGTCGGAACAG
>TARA_R110000824_G_scaffold77571_3_pt1 | contig 13325 bp, 25 predicted proteins | sample TARA_R110000824 | Tara Oceans TARA_R110000824 (sample SAMEA4397747) | marine metagenome | biome: Polar Biome; feature: [MES] marine water layer (ENVO:01000295) within the mesopelagic zone...; material: water (ENVO:00002006), including particulate matter (ENVO:01000060) such as...... | reverse complement strand
AATATCACCCGAATTTTTAAGACCGCCATCTGCAATGATTTTTGCATTTCGGTCTGATTTGGCGCATTGGAATATTGTTTCAAGCCCTGGAACACCGTGCCCCGTTTGTATTCTTGTAGTACAAATACTGCCACCTCCAATATTACATCTAATACTATCAGCGCCCCAATCAGCCAAATCATTATAACCCTCTAAGGTTGCTACATTACCTGCCATAATGTGAATTGAATCACCCAATTCTTTTCTTAAAGTTGTCAATGCTTTTTTCACAAGAATGTGATGCCCATGTGCAACATCAATACAAATAACTTCCGCACCGGCAAGAGCAACGGATCCTGCCCTCTCAATATAATCTCCAATAATTCCAACTGCTGCACCAACTTGAATTTCTTTACTAATCGACGCAACCATTGCAGATTGTTCTTCAATTGAATTATAGCGGTGGATAATAGAAAGGCCACCCAATTTACCCAAACCATATGCCATGTCTGTTTCTGTTACTGTGTCCATAGGCGAAGAAATAATAGGTAGATTCATCAAGATACTTTTACCAAAGTCAGTTTTTAAATTGATCTCCAGCCTTGAACGGATGTCGCTGTATTGTGGAACAAGCAACATATCATCATAAGTTAAACCTTTTTTCATTTTTTTCCTTTATTGTAGTGTTTTTATTAGTTTTTGAAGGTATTTTTCTGAATACCAAGTATCATCATCTGGTGATTCTGGATCTTTGATTTTAAAAATTAGGCCGGTTTTCATAATAAATCCAGTTGGAACACCGTCTTCTTTTACAAGAAGCTTAGTTAGTTTTTTTTCTTTGTCTATATCACTAACATAAAAATCTATTTTTTTATGTTGCCTTTGTAGTTTCTCTAGAATGGGTTTTAGTTTTACGCATAGGTGACAATTACTGGAAGTAAAAAAGATCATTGCCACCTTGCTTAATTTTAGTATTTTTTTATAATTTGTTTGAGTGAATTGTTTCATTGTTCTTCTATGCTTAAATTAACAATCAAAATCATAATGTACATCGAATTTAATTCGGTTGTTCTTGTCAAAAGAATCTTTTTCGTCACAAGTTTTGTTGTTCCAAAAACATTTGTAAATATAGAATCGAATAAAAAATTCTCCACTGGCGGATTCGTTTAAGTTTCTGTCAACAAAATCTTTATAGAACTTTTTCGGGTAATCTGACATCTCACTATGACAGTAATTGTGTGATCCCTTCTTTAAATGAGGGTGCATTTTTGGCCAAAGTAATTGAGTAACGATATCTGGAGTCTCATCTCCGTTGATATTAATTATCCCTAAATCATTACCTTTTGCAAGCGATGTAGAACCACAGCAAGTAATAATTGCGATTGACAAAAATTTCTTTAAAATAAACAATGGGGACTCCTTGGTTGTTGGAGTCCCCATTGTACGCTTTTTTAAACTATTTGTCAAGTGGTAAATTAATCAATATATACTACATGCTTTAACAAATCAATGGTGTCACCACTTTTGGGACCGCCCACGACGGCAACCTTCTTGGAGCCACGGGTAAGTGCTTCTATAACACCCGTGAGTACGGCGCGGTCGCTGCCGACCTCTTCTGCACTTATGATCTGCTTGGCTGCTGTACGAACAGCGCGTTTATCGGTTCTATCAAGATCGGTCTTTCCTTCCTTTAGAACTGTTTGTATTTCTTCCTTGATAATTTGATTTAAAATTTTTCTAGTAAGCTTCATTATTTTTCCCCTTTAATAGCTTTATAAACAACCTTTTTTGGCTTGGCTGCTTCTTCTTTTACAACTTTTTTTGGAACAACCACCTTTTTTTCTTCAACTGGATTCGACTGTTCGACTACAGTTACAGTCGGTTTTGTTGTCTCTCTTGCTGCTGCGGCGCGTGCTCTGCGGCGCATTCTTGATTTCTTACCCATAATAATTCCTCCAATGTTATAAATAGTATTTAAATTAATCAAATTCTACAAATTTGATGTTCCTTCTAAATGAGCGCGTGCTAAACCCCCAAGTGTCATTATAGTCCAACTTCGCCATACAAGGAACATTTTTTTTGTAATAATCTAATTGTGGATTGATGCCCCAACACTTGATGTCAATCTGGTTGCTTTGATTGTCAATTGTTTTTAAGATCCAGTAATCTTTGCCGGTCTTAGTCTTTTTTTCAAGAACGTCACAAATAATAAACCAACACAGGCGTAAGTTTCTATCATATTCACCGATTGATGGAACCTTTAATTTGCCAAACTTTTTTAGTAGTTTATCACTAATAACCTCATTAATTGGATAAATGCCAGTTAGATTAGTTAGGAACTCCATCTTTTCCGCTTTAGTAAAGTCACCCTCTGGTTTATAAAGTTCGATGTTACTCAAAAAATCCTTCTTCTTCTTTGGGCGATCGACAGCAACAGCAGACCAAAAGTGTTTTAAACCTGTAAAACGATCATCAACCATGGTGTTCAAAGCGCCTGAACGAGTTAGGACATCTAACGCTCTCTTGTTTAGTTTAGAATAAACAATGCTATCATTGAATAACAATTCCTCTGCATTATTAAATGGGCGGTGCTGTAAGATTTGTTCAACTGCTTTGTCTCCAAGGCCCTTGATAGAGGTGAGAGGTTGAACTAAAGTTTTTTTGTCTATTTCACTAATCTCCCAGACTTGTCCTGACTCATTAATATCAGGGCGTTTTACTTCGTACCCAAGGCTTCGTACAATGTTAATTGCCTGTTCTTTTCGTCCTTCCGGCTCTTTGTCAAGGAAGGCAGCAAGCCACTCAATAGGATAATAGGTGAGGAGATGGGCACACTGATAGCTAAGAATAGAATAACTAACTGCGTGGGACTTGTTAAATCCATATCCTGAGAAATATTCAAATGTTTGCCAAAGCGTTTGGGCATCGCTTTCTTTAATACCTTTTTGAGTGCAACCATCAATAAACTTTTTATGAATTGCCAATTTCTTTTCATGGCCTTTGCCTGTTCCTTTCTTTGTTAACAACTTGCGAAGCATGTTGCCTTCATCGAGCGATAGATCTTTACCTAATTTATGAGCAAGCAAAGCAATTTGTTCTTGAAAGATAAGGAACCCATGAGTTTCCTTTGTAACTTCCTTGACCAATGGATGGAGATATTTGACACCCATAGGATTTTTCTTTGCTTTTACATAATGAATATTAACCTTTGCCGATAGTGGCCCAGGACGGTAGATAGATGTAATCGCAGAGATATCAATAATTGACTCTGGTTTTGCTTTTTTACAAAAACCTTGTGCCCCTTTCTCTGTGAATTGGAAAACACCAGCCCATTTACCACGATGAAAAACATTCTTATAAACCTTTTGGTCATTAAGGTCTAGAACATTAGGCTCTAAGTTTTCGTCGTAGTATCTTTTAATGTCGGCAAATGTGGGATTTTCAACCCCATGATGCCTGCGAAGAATGTGGCTAATTGCACCTTCAACCATTCGCAGAGAAGCCAAACCTAAAATATCAAACTTAATAAAACCAAGCGGCTCTAAGTGCCTGACATTCTGTCCCTCTGACCACGGGGTCTGTTGAACGCCACCTGAGTTGATCAGTGGCATATGCCTGTTCAATCCGTCAGCAATAACCACACCGCCAGCATGACGACTGATAGATCGTATCTGGCCATAAAGATTATCAACATGTGCTGCGATGTGTGGATATTTGTTAAGAAATTGTTTAAGTGTTTCACTGTACTCTTTTACCTCTTCGAATGTTGGAGCATAAATTCCTGCTGTAATCCCATGTGCTTTTTTGGCAATCGGTGTAGCTTCTTTCATCATTACTGAAGTTACACGGTTTACTTCCGAAAAGTCTAAACCATAGAACTTTGAGATATCCTTGATTAAAGAGCGAAGCTGTAAAGTATTATAATTGCTAATTGGAACTACAACATTTTTACCCCACTTCTCAATAAGAATTTCTTTTAAGGTCATTGGATCTGCGACATCGTAATCGATGTCGGGATAATCAACAGCATCGCGTCGAAGAAATCGACTAAAAAGGAGGTTATAATGGATGGGGTCAATACCAGTAATCCCAAGTACATAAGCCACAAGAGAGCCAGCAGCCGAACCGCGCCCGACGCCAACCAGTTGAGTTTTCGTTGCCTCATCTGCTACCGCCTTCATTGTTAGGAAATATTTTGAGAATCCACGATCTTCAATAACCTCTAGTTCTTCTTTAAGTCGGTCGGAATAATCATCTTTGGAAGCCAACCCCTTTTGCTTAAGCCCTTCAAGACATAACGTTCGTAGCGTTTCATCAGCCGATTTTCCGTCAGGAACAACAAAATCAGGTAAGCGAACAGTAGCATCGGGATAGAAACTTTCAATGCGGCCATGAGCGATTTGATAAGTACACTCAATTGTTTCCCGAATAAAGTCATCATCATAGTCTACACCACACTGTTCTGAATAGGTTTTGTAAGACTCCCACATCTGGTTACCGTTCTTTGGATAAAGTTCATACTTTAATTCCTTGCGTGATTCTGGGAGGATTGGCTCTGCGTAGGCTGGTTTAGATTTTCCAAGCCAACCAAGTTGTTTATAAAGTTCTCGATCTTTAAACAATTCTGGTCGAGGATAATGGCTATCCGCTGTTGAAATAAGTTTGATCCCGGTTTTTTTAGCAGCCTTGATAATATGTTTATTAATCTCGTGCTGCTCTGGGATTGAGTTCCATTGAAGCTCACCGTAAAATCTATCTCCAAAGATAGAGGTAAAGTTTTTAATGGTTTCGACCATCGCTCGCTGTACAGTTTCATCACCATTCTCCCGGTTATTCCAGTAGTCCTTAGACAAGGGGCCACCCATACAGGCTGAAGAAACAATAATGCCTTCGTTATGTTCCCGTAACATGTCATAATCAATACGCGGATAGCGATAAAAGTTGTCTGGATCAAACGACTTACTTACTAAAGTAAATAAGTTATTTAAACCAGTCTGGTTTTGAACCAACAAAACCAAGTGAGCACGACGGTTTAGAATGTTTTTTTCCTGTCGCTTTGTCGCTATCTCGTCTTCAATAACTACTGCGCTATTTTCTTCTTTTTTTCGACCCTTTTTATTTTTATCAATTTCTGCTTTTTCTTCTCTCCATTTTGTAATAGAATCAATAAAATAACCTTCAATACCATAAATTGGTTTAAAATTCTTACCTTCTTTTTGCAGCTTTTTTGAGTGAAGCACCTGATAAGAAAGACCATTCATGTTACCGTGGTCTGTTAAAGCCAAAGCATCCATACCATTTTCGACGGCATAATCAATGTGCTCGTTTGGAAATCCTAATCCATCGAACACACTAAAGACTGAGTGGGCATGAAGTCCCACAAATTTAATTTCATTACTCATTTATTCTCCATAATTGTTAGCAAGTTGTACAAACTTATTCGTCAACAGGAATTCCCTTACTTAACGAACAATTCTTCCAAGCTCGAAAGGTAAGTGGTTGTGTGTGTCTGTAAGCACGGCTCATTGTTGTCTTATAAACAGAATACAATACCTCTAGGATTTCGTCATCCAGATGTCCAATCACCCCTGCGGTACTTAGTAATAGCTGTGTGGCCATGTGATGTTTGTTTTTATAATGTGTGTTTTTGTAAATCATTTTTTTCCTGTTAGGTTTTTAAGTTTATATTCTAAGTCTGCGACTTCATCTTCTAATTCATAGACCTTATCAATTAAATCTAGGTTTTTTGCTGCAAGTTCGCAGCTATTCCCAAGTATATTATCAATAAAAAACTTTTGGTCTAAAGATAGTTGTATGTAGGTTGTTGAAAATCCTACCCTTTCTAATAGCTGATAGGGAATCATATCGTAAATTATATTGTTATTCATCATACGCTCCCCTTGTTCTTAATACATCCTCATTATAACGCATATTAGCGTCGATGGCAAGTTCTTCTAACGCTCTGATTTGACAACGAAGGTGTTCATTCTCATCCATTAACTCTCTGTTCATTTCTCTTAAAATTTGTAATTCTTCTTGAGGATCAATCATTTTCGTCTCCATAGATTTTATAAATACTTTTTCTTTCTAATAAGGCTGGTTTTTTAAATTCTTTGCCGTCTCGCATGTATTCCCTGTAATCTTCCCAACCATTCATCGTATAACTCCAATTAAGCTGTTCTTTATGATAACTTTTTTCGTCTAAGTGACTGAATAAATCGTTAAGACCGAAGCTCTTACCGCTGTATCTTTCTTTTTTTGGCAATTGTTTTAACATCGGGCCATCACCGGTTTTTTCGTACTCTTCTGATTTTGTATATCGCATCGTTGCATTATCGTTAAGATATTTACGAACAATCTTGATGTCTTCTTTTAGAAAGGTAAAAGCATGATGATTGTCATTTAAAAAGTTTTTTCCGTTATTTTCAAACATAAATCTTTTTTTATCTTTGATTATTTTTCTAAACTTAGAAATATAACTTGGCTCATAAACAACATAAGGCGATGTAGCATAAAACACATCTGGTATTAAAAAATTACTAATCCTTCTTGCAGATAAAGTCGCATAAACCGCAGCGTTAATATATCCCCAACCTTCACTATCTCTTGTATTATAATATCTTGCTTGACATGGAACCAAAAAGATTGGAATTAATCTTTTATTCTGATATGGCATTGGATCCATAACCCTTTTTTGCCATACAGGGTCCATAACATAGTCTCTAAGGCGTTTCTTTATAGTAGGCGACCAATCATCGTTTATTGAAATCCAAATCGATTTAACACCAGCACAGGCACATTCATAGACTGCTAAATCTAAAAGTGTAAAATCATGATTGATGGGCATCAAACAGTCGTGCCAATCGAATCCAAAATTCTTTTTGTCAGGTAATAGAGATATGACTCCCGCTGAGGCAGTATTGGTTGTTGACATAATTTTTCTAAACTTTCCCCTATTACAGTAATATTTTTTTCTTCTGTGTTATATCTATAGTCTGATATAATTGCTCTACTTTCTAATTTTGGTTTTAAACTTCGATAATAATTTCTGGTTAGTGTGATTTCCTCGTTTCCCGTTAAGAATTCGTCTAACATATAGCGTATTATTACGGCACTATTATCAAATTCATTTATTTCTCTGTCATCCTTCAGATAGAATCTTGATTTTAAAACTTTGCCATCAATACAAACAAAATTTAAAAATGGGTCGTGCCCACGGAACCAAGTCTTTTTCATTGACTTTGCGTTTGTTCTGAAGTGATCTTCAACAATACAAGACCTTTTAACCTGTTTGTATTTAGCCCCATTTAACTTTATATTATCAAAAAGATAAATGTTATCGGATTGTAAGATAAACTCTGTTTTATTTGTTTTATGAACTAAGTTACCATCGGTATATCGCAAGTTGTCTCGATTTATCTGATAAAGCTTTCCACCCAAATTTAGAATATAACGCAAAAAAAACTCTAACTTATCAGCTTCTAAGAACTTTTCCTGCTTATTTTTGTTTGCGATATTTTCATCTGTACAAAAGTTTTTTAAAATAAACTCATTGGTCGGCTGTATAATCGGTTCTATTTTGTCTTGATGAATATAAAAGCACGTCATACCCTTTGTAAAAGAGTATAACAGTGCTCTTATATCAGACCCAACAACAATGTTTCTGTATGGTACTTCAACAACCTTTTTTGGCATTACATTTTTGTTAGAACATAATTGTCCTCAATCAAAGTTGTGGTTTTTCCAAACACATTGATCTCACGAAGCATGTGTCCTTCAACAACAATCTTATCACCTACATTTAGCTTATCGATAAACTTTGATTCTGAGGATATCCCAACAATTTCCACGACCTCAAATGGCCTTTTCCCTGTTATAATATCATCCGGTAAATAAAAAGCGGATTGCTTATCCTCTTCCTGGCTTAAAACGTTAACAAGTAAAGACCTATTGAGTGGTGTCATTGTTGCTCTCCGTATCAATAAAACTTGTCTCTACTGCTTCAAAAACCTTAGCAAAATCATCAAAGTCAATCTGTTGCTCCCACATCCGGTAAGCCTTTATGGCAAGCGAAATCTCATCTTTTTCCAACCATTTGTTTTCAATAAAATTCTTGCGTAGTTCCTTTCGTGACTCACGATAAGGGCGCATACAATCTTCAATAGCAGCAAGTGATTGAATATACTCTGCCATCTTTTGTTGTCGATTATTAGTTTCCATTTTTTATTTCCATTAATTCTTTTTTATCTTCTAAAATAGAATATTCGTTAGTGTCTTTGTTATAACACAAAACAATCGGTGGTTCAAAATTTAATGCTTCTTTCATTTTATTCACAGTATTTTGGTCTGTTACCAAATCGTGAGCAATTTTATTTTTTACAATAAAGCCTAAAATCTGTCGTGATTGTTCTGTTTCATCAACAAAGACGGTAATTTTTTTGTTCATCACAAAATATTTGTATCTTGAGATTCGGGTTCAACGATACGACCAGTCCCATAAGACCATCGATGATAAACGATATTATTAGCGCTCTTTATTCGATGTTCCATAACCAATCCGTTGCCTTGCATTGGTGTCCCTTCTGTTCCACAGGTGGGGCACCGTTTTATACGTCCAATACTGACTTCATATTTATTCTCAACTTTTGAGAAGAACTCGTCCGTCTTTTGATTCATTTAGTTTCTCCTGTTGCTCTTCTTGTTCTAATAGTATAGCAAGGTCTGAGTATTTTGTCAAGACCTCTTGTGTCGTGAGGACCTCTTCTGCTTTTATTTTTTCAATTATTTGTTTTATTTTTCCCATGTTACTTGCCGGTACTCCCAAGTGCTCCATACCCACGATCGGAAATTGTAAGCGGATCAACATAAAGCAATTCTTCTTCGACTAGAAAACTACGCCACTGAACAACTGGAATTAGAACCAGTTGTGCGATCTTATCATAGATCTCAATGGTCTTTGGTGTGTTTCCAATGTTATGAAGATTTACAAAAATCTCTCCTGAATATCCCGAATCAATAACACAAGCACCGACAACCAAGCTATTCTTTGCTGCCATACCTGAACGGTTCTTGACCTCTAACATATATCCGTGTGGAACCTCAATTTTCAATCCTGTTGGAAGTATAACAGATTCATTAGGTCGCAATTCAGTAAATACATTTTTTGCTGGGCAATAAAACACATCTGCGCCTGCGTCAGATGGATTTGCTCTACTTGGTAGTTTTGCCAGCCTGTGTGTTCTTGCGATTTTTAATAGCATTATTTGTCCTTTTTATGGTTTTTCTAGTTTGTTAATCAGATAATTTAGATACCATCTGGCTTTTTTAAGATCTCCAATACGAGATGATTTGTGATGTGATCTTGCTACATATTTTATTATATTCCCTTCAATAAAATCTAATCCCCAATCTAAAATTGCATCAATTACTTCAATTTTTCCTTGATTATAATGGCTTGGGTGGTTTATCAACTTTGAATAGTCATCTAACTGACTTCTATTTATATTTGTAGTTTTTTCCAATTGATCAAATGGGTTTATTTTTTCAGTATTTGGTTCGCTATCTTTCTCTAGTCTTTTAAACATAATATCTCCTTGGTACTCCCAGAGGGGATCGAACCCTCGCTACCGGGATGAAAACCCAGCGTTCTAACCACTAAACTATGGGAGCGTCTTATCAATTCCAATACTCATCAATAAAATCTAAAACATCTTGAGCGTGAGCACCTTGTTCCGCTGCTTTAATAATTTCTTCTGTAATCTCTGGATGTTCTCCAACTCCAACTGCTTGAGTTAGATAGAGGTTTACCTTTGCCCTTGCATCTTTAATTTGAGACTCAAGACGATGTTTTGCTGCTTCTAAAAATAAATTTCCCACTATGGTTCTTTCCATTTTATTTTCTCCTACTTGGCTCCGTGAGCAGGATTCGAACCTGCGACCACTTGATTAACAATCAAACGCTCTACCGACTGAGCTATCACGGAAAGGTAATTAACCTTGTGGTACTACATCATCAGTCCCCGATACTGAATCTGGTGTATTTGTGGCATCTGTTGCCGTTACTGCGTCAGCAGAATCAACACTATCGTCTGACTGAACATCAACCACATCTGGCTTTGATTCGGTCTTCTTTTCGGTATTATCACAACCGAATAGTAGTATTGATAGTGATCCCATGATCAGAATTAGATTTCGCATATTATTTTCTCCTTTTTAACATGTTACATATTGTAACAACTTTTTTTGCATATGTCAACCCTTTTTTGTTGGGGTTGTTTCCTTTACATCGAAAACCTGCGTTATATCCACAGAGTCCAGTTTTTAGATCGCCTTTGCCGTATTTGTAAATCCAAAAGTTTAATTTTTTAGCGCCTTCCAAGATTGATGTCTTTGGGTTTTTTAGTTGCTCACAATTATACTTGCTGTATTTATGAAGGACTTGAGTTAATCCACAAGCTCCTGCTGATGAAACAACATGAGGTTTCCAATTTGATTCGACTTTAATTAAAGCCGTTAATAAATAGGGGTCTAAATTATATTTTTTACTTGCCTTTATTACAACCTTGCTATAGCGACAAGCACGAGTTGCACCAGAAGAACTAAACAATGTTGCGTTAGAAACGATAGCAGCACAAATAATTTTTGAAGTGATGACCATTCTTTATCCCCTGAGTTCACAATAAGCTCCTACAGTTGCTGGGTATAGCTTCTCAATAATCTTTAGCATACCCTTTGCCATTTCTTGAATTTCCCATTGTGCCCCTTCATGTGTGCGAAGGTCAATAAACTTTAGGATGTTGCTTAGATTTGCTGAAGCATAGTATTCTGTGTACATGTTCTGAGGCAGTACGCCCCTAGCCTGCTCTCTACAAATACCCTTCTTAAGCATCTCTTCATAAAGCCTTATTGATGCTTCGTGATGTTCTACGACCGCACAAGAAATGGTGGGTGGGTGATATTCACTCGGAATCATCAGCAACAACGGGTCAATCAACTCTTCAACATTTGATGCTTGACGATTAGACTTGTGCTGAGTTCTAAATGCTTCTGGTTGATAAAACTGAATATCAAAGTCAGTGTATCGTCTGCTGATTTCATTGTAAGACCAAGTGCGATGCCGATGGTGCTGTGATCGAACAAACAGCGGAACCTTGACACGGAAAGTCACGAAACAATGTTCCAGAGTTGATGTATGCTTATGTTCAATAAGATACTTGATAAGCTTTTTATCTTTTTTGTCAAGTTCAGTCTTGTGTTTTCCAAAGGAAACCCGAGCAGAGTTGACAACGGTAAGGTCATCCCCCACCGCGTCTACTAACTCTACGAAACCTTTGTTGTCCTCATAAAGAGGAATCTTCATTTTCAGTAACATTATTTATCCCATTAGTAAAACATAAAATTTACAAAGTGCCTCAATCAAAAAAACTCCAATAAACATGCCGCCTAGACCACCATAAATTATTTGTTTTAAAGTCACAACAATCCTCCTAAATATAAAAATAAACTCGCAACGCCTGTTAATGCTATAATAAACGCCCACATAACCTGTGTAGACTCTTTTTCATATCTATGTTCGTCTACAAACATTATTGGTCCAACTCCAGCAATCCAGCGTCAGTACGGACTAATACTTTCCAACAAGTATCAAGTTCTAATCCGTTTGCTTCTGCTTCTGCTAATAAATTTAAAGGAACTTTTATTTCTGTAGAAAGACTGCACATTCCCCTTTTATGGTCCCAATGTTCAAGATTATTTTCAAGGTATTCATTCCAATTTTCTTTCATAACATTGTAGACATAATAATCAAAATCAAAAGAGCCTTGTTTATAGTCATCCAGCAGGCCATCAATTCGAAGTTGGTTAATTACTGAATTAAACTTACGGATTCCGCTATGGGCTACAACATGGGCGACTTCGCCAATAGCGTTAGTCTCCTGAAGAACTTTATCCAAATAATCATCAGTATAGTGAACCACTTGACGGGAGTTCTGATATTGTAGTGTAATTACCGTATTATGATTTAGATTTAGCTTTTTTAGTTTTTGGGTTAGTTTGTTTTTCATTTTTTTCTCCTTTGTTTTTATAGTCATCTTCAATAGCGCCGACCATCGCTTCTACTAATTTTTTACAAAATTTTGTATTTCTAATGCTTGGTGATTCCAACTTTCTTGCGTCATTTAGACGTGTATAAAAATCATCATTAAATTTTAAAATTATTTCTTTCATTATTAAATCCGGTGCCGAAAGAGGGACTTGAACCCCCAACCTACCGCTTACAAGACGATTGCTCTACCAATTGAGCTATTCCGGCAATGTTGGTACGGGTCGTGGGACTTGAACCCACTATCTCTGCTTTATAAGAACAGTGCATTTACCAGTTATGCTACACCCGCATTGGCACGCCCTACAGGATTCGAACCTGTGACCCTCGGCTTAGAAGGCCGATGCTCTATCCAACTGAGCTAAGGGCGCTTTGTCTATATGTTCATTATAGCAAGGTCAGAACTGATTGTCAAGAAGTTTTTCTTAGCCATTCCTTGGAGGGCGAACAATAAGTTGTTTACCGTTTAGATACCAGGACTTAGTACCGTTTGCAGATTCAACAGCAGGACCGTCTTCACGGTGGAGTTTATCGTTTAGATACCAGTACTTAGAACCGTTTGCCCATTCAATAGCAGGGCCGTCTTCACGATGGTGTTTACCGTTTAGATGCCAGAATTTAGTACCGTTTGCATATTCAATAGCAGGACCGTCTTCACGGTGGAGTTCATCGTTTAGATACCAGTACTTAGAACCGTCTGATTGTACTCTTACTTCTGGTTTGTTCATAGTCTCTTCTACCATTGTTTACCTAATCTTTTACCAGACAAACAATTTCTGATTCTGTTTCTATCCAAACTCTAGCTCCACAACTAAGGGGCTTGTCGGGTGAATAAATAACCCTACATGGACCCTTAATTAAAGCTTCGTGACAGTAATCGTTGCTCTTATAGGTTTTAACTGTCAACACCGGCTCACGAACTCCGTTCTTTTTATTTGATCTAATTTTGTGTTGGTTAACATGGATTCTCTTTTTCACTTATTACTTCCCTTTTGAACTTACTAAAATCGTTAAACATCTCATGATTCTGTCGCCCATTATTTGTCCTCGTTTGTTTTTTCGGTTGGGAACCAGTCGCTTGGAGGCATCTCGTCAATTAAACCCTCTGTGTAACCTTTAACTGTTTGAATCTTTGGCACTAAATATACCAAATCATCCATGTCAAGCTGTCCGATACTAACTTCTCTTACAATCCACTCATGCTCAATTAAAACGTCTGCTTTAAGTTTGCTTACTAAAGTATTGC
>TARA_R110000824_G_scaffold82768_8_pt1 | contig 13326 bp, 11 predicted proteins | sample TARA_R110000824 | Tara Oceans TARA_R110000824 (sample SAMEA4397747) | marine metagenome | biome: Polar Biome; feature: [MES] marine water layer (ENVO:01000295) within the mesopelagic zone...; material: water (ENVO:00002006), including particulate matter (ENVO:01000060) such as...... | reverse complement strand
GGGGACGGATTGGGAAGAGGACGAGGAGGAATTTAAGCAACGTATAGAGGAGAAGCTCAAGGATACACTCTGGGGTGATGCCATGAAGGGCCCCAGCGTGTTCTTCGGTGACCCCGATCCTGAGAAGATCACAGACGCTCATCCCATGCGTAAGCTCAAGGCTGAGGCTATCCGAGTAAATCTCAGTAAGCTGCTGCGGGACTACCCAAAGACACGTATCGCAGGTACAGAGCTTCAGCCGTATGATCCTGAGGGGCCGGAACATCAAGGGGATTTACGGCATTACGATATAGATATGGATAAGGTCAGAGAGTACGCCGCTACAGACCCGAAGGAGCTGTGGAAGCATTACGACGATCCGGAGGGTGTTCGTTATGCGGGCAATGTTCCACACGCACAGATAATCACTCCTTCGGGAGGTATCCCGTCAGAGTACTTAGACTTCGGTGAGAAGCAAGCCAAGGAGAAGGAGCCATGGCGTGTTGAAAAAAGTGATATTCACGGCAAAGGTCTTTTTGCTGTACGGGACATACCTGTGGGTGGGCACGTGGCTCATGCGGCAGATCTTGCGGGGGATGATGGCGGCTTGAATAGGTGGGAGCTGTCTGAGGCCGCACGTTATACGAATCATTCTCCTGACCCTAATACGCTTGTTACCTCTGATGGGCAGAAAATGGTTATGAAAGCTGCGTCGCCTATTGAGAAGGGGGACGAGATTAAGGTGAGTTACTTTCAGGTTACTTCGGCGACTGGTCCGGGTACGAAGCTGACTCACGGGGGTAAGGACATGCGCCGCGTGGACGGTAATGAGATGAGCAAGTGGGCAATGGATACTGAATAAATGGGTTCTGACGCAACACTCAACCTAGGCCAATTTCCTCGACGCAACTTCGAAGATTTGCGGATGCAGACACAGTCTTATCTGGATAGTTGCGATCCGTCGTACTTCTTTCATTACCCCTCTCATCCCGGTATTGTTATTCGGCAGTTGCATTGTCAGTTAGCTAGTTTTTCCCGTTTTTCGGTAGACGGGTTGCGTTGCTTGATATGGGGACGTGCTGGAGACGTGGTACATGTTCATAAGTATCTGTCGCAATTTTCCTTTGGTTCGGAAATTCATGCGGTTGTAGCAGACGAGGAGGATATGTCGTGGGCTCAGGCACAGACGCCTGCTACTGTGTGGTTAGAGAAGAACGAAGAGCAATACTGTTCTCCTCCTTATGCTCCTGTTGAGTATTTCAACTGTGTTCTAATTATGGGACGTTTTCGTTCCAGCTGCTTGTCCGAGGTAGAGCGATACATCGTACGCTCGGAGCCTCATTTACTTTTGGCGGTGGATGAAGAGCCTTCTTATTGTCACCAAGAAAAGGGCTATCACTATCAGGGTGGTCCGTTATGGCGGGGATGATGAACGTACACATTAACGAAGTTTCTCCCCCTCCTTCGTGGTTGTTGGAGCTTGTTCACAAAGTTCATGAGAGTATTGATCCTATTACTTTGATGGGCCAGCTAGGGTATCGGTGGCTTTCCCCTGACAACCCGGTGAATGAGTGCGGGGTGTGGGTGTTGGGCGTATACCCGTGCGCTAATGAATTGCGAGGAGGTCGTGAAGATGGGACGATTGTCAATCCCGGATTCCGCCTGAACATTTCTACTTTCCTTTCTGGTTTTTCTGACATAGAAAATATGGCGTGGATACACCCGACCGTTTATAATGGGGGCTTGGAAGGTCCTCGCTTCTGCATCGAGGGAACCTACAGCGACTACAGACTTCGATTTCAAATATTCGCCGTGGCCCCACCAGACGAGGATGTTTCTTTAGTTATCGATATGGCAAGCGGTGACTGGTGGCAGAAGGCTGCGCAAGACGGTTGACCCGTCTTTTTTGTTTTGGTGTGTTTAAACGTAGGAGACGTGTGTGGCATGGATGCGGTATCTAAATTTGCGGACGTACATAAATATTTCAATGGCATAAATCAACACGCTCAACTCTTTCAGGCTTTCGACAAGTTTGCTCGATTCAGACCTGAAGACAGCAGACGGGAAATATGGCCCGAGACAGTAGATCGGGTCATATCTTATTTCCGGGAGCATGTTAATAACGAGCATGGTGCGGATATAGTAGAGGACGAGGTGTGGGATCGTCTTCGGAGTGATCTTCTTACTCTACGTGCCAGCCCTTCGATGCGTTGCATTCAGATGGCTGGACCGGCTCTGGATCGCTGTCAGGTAGGCGTATATAACTGCGCCTTTCAGTTCCTAAGAAGCCCTCGTGATATGGCGGAGGAGCTTTACATTCTCATGCAGGGAACCGGTGTTGGGTTTTCTGTCGAGTATGACCATAGCGTCAAGTTCTGGCCTACCGTTAAAGAGCAAAAAGAAGCTACGTCGGTTAGACATATTATCGAGGACACGACAGAGGGCTGGTGTGACGCTTACAAGTTAGGGTTGGAGACTTGGTTAGAAGGTCGGGATGTCAAGTTTGACTTCAGCAAGATACGCAAGGAGGGAGCACCGCTTAGGATCAAAGGCGGTCGTGCTTCGGGCCCCGGACCTCTCCGAGATTTGTTACAGTTCACCCGGGATAGGATCTTGGCTCGCCAAGGCGAGTCGCTTACGAGTTTAGACCTGCACGACATCAACTGTTACGCTCATCGTATTGTGCAGATGGGCGGTGTACGACGTGCCAGCGGTCTTTCCCTGTCTGACTTACGTGATACGCAGATGCGTAAATGCAAGGACGGGGAGTTCTGGAACACGGACCCTCAACGTAATCAGGCTAATAACTCTGCTGTGTACGCTGGTAAACCTTCCCCAGAGGCGTGGGAAGAAGAGTGGAGTGCTCTTTCACATAGCCAGAGCGGTGAGCGGGGTATTTTCAATAGGGGAAGCTTAGAGAAGCAATTCCCTGAACGCCGTGAAACGGGTGGTCATTTGTTTGGCACCAACCCATGCGGAGAGATTGTTCTAAGAGATAAACAGTTTTGCAACTTGTCTATTGCGGTAGTTCGCCCCGAGGACACGCTTACAGAGGTAATTGATAAAGCGTGTTGTGCCACCATCTGGGGCACCCTTCAGGCAACAATGACTAATTTCGGTTACTTGTCCGATGCGTGGAAAAAGAATAGCGAGGATGAGCGACTTCTAGGGGTAGATTTATTGGGCTTTCTAGACAGTCCGCTATTCCAAGGAGAAGACGCCGCAGAAAACTTGCTTACCATTAAACGTCATGTTCGCGATACAAACCTTTACTGGTCTGAAAAGCTTGGTATCCGCCCTTCGGCGGCCCTGACGTGTATCAAGCCGTCGGGAGATAGTAGTGTGTTCTTTGATACGGCAGCCGGATTCAAAGGACATCATGGTCAGTATTACATTCGGCGTGTGAGGGCTAACAACACCAACCCGGTCGCGAAGATGCTGCGTGATGCTGGTGTTCCTACGTTTGAAGACTATGACAACAGCGGTTTGCTTGTACTGGAGTTCCCCATGCGTGCGCCTGAGGGGGGTGTTCTCTTAGAGGATCAATCTGCTTTGACGCAGCTGACTAAGTGGCTGCTTTTTAAGAAGAATTGGACAGAGCACAATCCGGCTGTGACTATATATGTTAGAGAGACCGAATGGGATGATGTTGGAAATTGGGTCTATTCCCATTGGGATGAGGTGGGCGGCCTTAGCTTCTTACCGTACTTTGGTGGCGCGTATCCTCTTGCACCTTACGAGGCGATGGAGAAAGAGGAGTACGATCGACGCGTTGCTGACTTTCCCGCCATCAATTGGGCTGATTTGATGGAGTACGAGAAAGAGGACATGACAGAACAAACGCAGCAGTATGCGTGTACTGGTGATAAGTGCGCTATCTAGCGAAGGTACTTTATTTCCCCACGGTCGATGCCCATTTCGTCGATGTCTTCCCCGGAGAATCCTTCGACTCGGTAGTTTTGCCACGAGCCACAATAGGGTCGCATAGTATCTCCCCATCCGGCGAGAAGGTCTATGCCGTGCCCCACGTCTAGGAATATGCAATCTTTCATGTCTTTAAGCGTGTGGAACACATTCAGCTTTGCGCATCCCATGCCGATTAGAAAGATGTCACAGTTAGATTTTTCGACTTCTTGTTTGATATGGTCTTCTAGGTGTTCCCAGCTTAGAGCAGCACGTTGAGGAACATGAATGTAGTCTGTGAAATAATCGTTCCCTAGATACTCTTTGTATTCGTCATACTCCATTAGTTCTTCAATGCACCTGAGCTTTTCTTCTGCTCCGATTAAACCAATTCGGTTTTTGAAAGTAGTGAGCAGCCACTTGTTTGCCGTTAACCCGTACACGATGTCTAATGGTATGTCTATTAGCTGTTGGATGGTGTGAGTGTGTTTGGGGGTTTGGAAGATGCTCCTGTCGTTGAATAGATGTTCTAGGCGTCCTTCATGCTTGTACGTTATGTAGCAGTTCTTGTAGTGTTCGATGGTGTTTAGCCAGTTCTTAAAGTCGTAACCAATTTGTGTTGTTACGTAATCACTGTTTATTATCGATTCAAAGTAATTGCAAAATTCTCGTATGTCAGGTGTATGCCCGTTGGATTGTCTACCGCCGTTTGGCATTCGTACGGATTTAACATCCGTAAAGAAGTCAAAGGGCTTACCGTTTTTGGTATGTAAATGGCGGTCTCCACAACTGAGGCTGAAGCACGTGAATTCGGAGTGGCCTAATCGAGTGAGCAGGAATGGTTTTTTTGTGTCCCTGTGCTCAATCAGCAGGGTTTTGAATTTGTCTATGTCTTGTTGAAATGTCGGCCAGAAGTGCTCATTCGTATAAGCCCCCTCACTTTGCTCGGGGTGCTTATTGGTAGTGCCATCGATTTCGTACATGGCCTTATGGTAAGGCATATCTACTTGATTAACACGGGAGTACGCCGAGAAATACCATAACGCCTTCCGTGCTTGTTGTGGTATTATTATTTTGTACGGGGGTTTAACACAATTTCAAATGGTTGATAATGACTATGGACGATAGAATGAAGGACACGGAGAAGTGGAAAATGGCGCGCGAAAGGGCGCCACTTCCGCATGATGCGAGAGCTAGGATGGACCAGCTTTCGAGGGCGAAGGAGGAGTGGAAAAAACCTGACAATTGTTCTGATCGTAACGTCAACAGTGGGGATAAGTGATCGTGGTATGGCACGAAAAAATCGAGATGAGGTAGCTGCGGAAGCTGAACGAGACAGAAAGCGCAGAGAAGAACGTGAAAAGAAGCGTGATGATAAGCAAGATCACCGTCTGGACAAGATAGAGACTAGAACGGATAAGATTGACGCTAAAGCACGTAAAGCAGAAGCTGTCGCAAAAAAGCGTAAGTGGCTTGTTATACTAATTGCAGTTGTGATTGGTGGGGCTGTTTTCGTAAAGAAGTATTTCTTCGGAGGCTAGAATGACTAGCTTGATGGAAATCGATGCATATCTGTGGAGTGCTGTTCCGGAACGCGTAGACACGCTGGTCGAGAAATGTGCTTCTCCTGCGTGGGATATACGCTCCGCAACTGCGTCGATTTACACGAGAAATGATGTGGGGTACTATTGGCACCCTGAGCTGGAAAAGGCTGGCGTCTATTTTCGCCCGGTATTTGACATTGAGGAAGGTGCTTGGTGTAAGGCAGCCCTTGATCGCGCAGTCGGGACGGAGAGCGTCCGAACGGAGCCTCTTTCGCTGGCGGAGGCTACGGATGGTTCGTGGATTAAGGTTGCTTACAGTCCTGCATTGCGACACCTCGGCGAGTACATGAACTTTTTTCCGAGGCCAGATGCGGAAGGAAAAAAACGGTCTACTGGTGATACATATATTCCGGGCCTTAAGCCAAGTCCTCTGGCTGGTATGTTGACGACTGGATTAGTGGGAGGCGGTCTCGGGTATGGGTTAGGGTGGCTAGGAGAGAAAGTTCTACCTGAGAAGTGGAAAAAAGGTAGATTGAGGAAAAGTTTAGCGATTATGGGTGCATTGGCTGGTGCTGCACCCGGGGCTGGGCTTATGTTAGCTAACAGAATGTCAGGTCAGCCTTTGAATAGTGCTGTCTACCTTGACGATCCTGAGCTTGAGGGGGATGTATCTGATAAAGTGCTTGCCGATCAAAAATACTCACAAGCAGCTGATGCTTTTGTGAAAAAGGCGTTTGCGGGGGGTGCTGGTGCGTCTAATGTCCCTCCTGTGAATATTAATGCATTGGGGCAGACTTTGTGGGAAGTGGGGGCGTCTCCGCAAACCGCAGCTGCTACAATGTCTTCTGTGTATGCTGCCCAACAGCTTCCCGGCGGTGTGGGTCCCGGATATGTAACTCCACGGCAAACAGGATTATTGGGTACAATGATGGGGGCCGCAGGTGGTGGTTTAAAAGGATATGCAATTGGTTGGGGTGTCGGTAAAGCGTTAGGTGCAATTACCGGGATGCCCGTTGATACCCGAAAGACCCTTAATCGTGGTGGGGCCACGTTAGGGATCATTAATAGTTTGTTGCCCCGTTTGTTTAACTAGGAGAAAATTCGATGGCTCTGTATGACACACTGGAAGAAGGTATTCGAGGCGTCATTGATTCGTACAAAGAGGCGAAAGCGGATGACGACAAGATATCTTTCAATGAGGTCGTAGCGATTGTAGGTAAGTCAATTGGTTCTTTGGTTGCAATAGCCGAGGGCTTTTCGTCTCTCACAGGTGAAGCAAAGAAAGAGGCTGTTGTAGCGGCAATTGGTACTCTTTATGACGAAGTGATTGCACCTATTGATATTCAGAAGATTCCTAACTTCATTGAGCCGATTGTTGATAAGGGCATTAAGGCCCTGCTTATCGCCCTCAGTGACGGAATCGTTGACGGTATTGTTGCTCTTTATAACGAGGGCGGATGGCCCAGTACTCCGGATGACGCACCCGACACTCCGGACGACACTCCAGATACCACCGAGTAAATTCTGGAATTTAAGAGGTAGTCAATGTCAGTACTTATTGCTGGACAACATAGCGTTGTATATTTCGGCCCTCGGAGCAATCCGAAGTGCCAACGATGGTGGGCAGATCATGGTTTGATCCACGTAGAGGATGCTCGCGATAACACTTACGACAGTTTGGGAGTTCGCGAGTTTCTTCACAGATTGAACGCTATCAACGATATGGTGGGTAACAGTAAGGCGACAATGGCCAGCGAAGGTTTTGCGCATCAAGATGAGATTGAGCGGCAGCAACGATTCATCGAAGAAGCGGTAGAACTCGTGAGATTAGCAAGAGAACAGGGAGAGCCCGGTAACCCGGACGCCGTGAAGTCTGCCAACGCACGGCGTTCGGCTACTATTATTATGCCGGACAACAGGATGTTTTAAGGAGACAGCAAGGATGCTTTCATCACAAGAAGCCTTCAAACTTGGATTTATTTCGCAGTGTGTGGAGAACGGTTTCTCGATAGAGGAGATGCGTTCGCAGGTTAAGGCAGCTTCTGACACCCTCAAGCAAGCAGAGAAAAGTGCCGCTTTTAACAAAGCAGCGCTTTTCGGTTTTGGTGAACTAGCCGACGATGCTGGGGACGTTGCTAAAAACGTAGCTAACCTTGGTATAACGAGCCTTTTACTGGCTCCTCCCGCGTTGGGTGCCGCTGCGGGTTATACGCATTCTAAGCTGTCAGATGTTGATGACGAAGATGTTGAAGATGTCAAGAAGCGTGAGCTTATTGATGAGTATCGTCGTCAGGCCGAAAAAATTAAACAATCCGCACGACTGAGAACTTTCCGGGAATCTCGTAAAAAGAGATCTGGCGGCTTATATCTATGACATGAGATAAATGCCAAACAGTTTAATAAAATTCATTGACAAGACAGACGGTAATGGACGTGGCCAAGTATATTGGGGGCGAGCTGGGGTCGACGGCTTGCCCTTTCGGGGCCCTGAAGCACCTCTTTTACGTGAGGAGGAATTTGATGATCGACTTGTTCGTGTAGCTGACCCTAAGAACGGGACTTTTTACACGGGCGACAAGGAGCAAAATAAAAAGTATCTAGAGATCATGGACGGTGCTGCCAATGGGTGGTTTCATGTGATGTTCATTGATCGTTGGAGAGAAGACGACAAGCATCATCATGTGTATTTGGAATGGCTGGAGTATTTCCTAGAGGATGGTCAGCCCGCCAAAGCTGTAGTGTCAGGAGAAAATTATGGACGTTCGGACCTCACGCCAACTAATCGATAAAATAGCTACAGTTAAAGCCGCTGAGGAGAGCGTTCAAGATCTACTTGCAGGCGCTCCTGATGTGACGCAACGCATAGAGACAGACGCTAGGAATAAGGCCCTTCGTAATATTGCAGGGGCTGGTCTGGTTGCGGGCGGTGGAACGGTAGCGCTCCGTGGTTTACAGGGTCTCTGGGGTTTGATCAACCGATCAGGCGCGCCTGATGGACCGAGTCGGACCGGGATTGCCGCATTGCCTATCCCAGTGCACACTTCTCCCGAAGAAGAAGAAGAAGAGGAACTTTACGGTGAGAAAGTTGCTGCTGAGAATTACATTAAATCGGAGCCGGATGATTATGCGAGCTGGTACTGGCCCGGTATGTTTGCCGCAGCGTTAGGGGGCGGTTACGGTGGTTGGAAACTTTCTGACCAGCTTTTCGACCAGCGTAGGCAAGAGGAGGTTGAAGACGAGCTGGAGAAGGCGAAGCAAGAATTCCAAACGGCTTTAACTACTCATCATACCACTCCGAAGGTGGCTGCTGAAAAAACCGCAGCTCAGAAGTTAGGGGAGGAGCTCGACGATCTTTTCTGTCGTCTTAAGTCTCTTGAAGTTCAAGAAAAAAGGGCTGATGGTCCGATACAGCAGACGGGTAATTTGCTCGGAAGTGTTCTCACGGCTCCGGGTAAGGCGTACGACTGGTTGACACATCCAAGGACTCGTGAGAAGGCTATGGGCGCATACGGCGTATATGCCATTCCGTCTGCTCTTGCTACTTACTTGGCAGCTAAGGGGATTACGGATAAGTACAGCCGGAAAAAGGTTCTAGAGAAGGCCGTGTCTCGACGAAAAGAGAAGCGTCATGCCAAACGACCCTCCGAGTTGTACGCTGTTCCGGTTGCCATTCCCGGTTTAAAGGCAAAGGGTAGCGACTGGGATGAAGAGGAAGAAGAAAAGTACGCTGGCTTTTGGTCGGAAGTAGGGGGAGGCCTTGCTGCTCCGGTTATCGGGGGTCTTGCCGGTGCTGCCGGAGGGGCTGCGTTAGGCGGTAAGGGCAATAGAGCGGGAGGCGCTAGTTTAGGTGCAATGTTGGGAGCTTACGGACCACACATTGGAGGTAGTCTGGCTGCCCTAGCAACACCTACCCGAAATGCCATGGAGCAGGCTGAAGCTGACGAGGACGTGGCAGCTAACTATATGCCGGGAGTAGCATCATATAATCAGGCTAAACGTCTCGGTCATTCAATTCGCAGTCCCGAGATAAAAGCCATGACGGCGTTGCGAGATGACGAAGAGGACTACGAGGAACTGCTTGAGAAGCTGGTACTAGAACACGGATCTCCGGGAGGTTAGGAGAGCTGTGGACATTGATATTCTAAATGGCTCGCCAACTTCTCTGCTTTCTTCTAAGCCGTCTGTTGTTCCTGAGCCCATGATAGAACCTCCTCGTTCTTTCGGGGATGTGAAGGCAACTCGTAATAACGTATACAATCGCGTGTTGGAAGCGGCTCGTGACCATGAGCCTGTTTCTAATGAGCAGTATACGTTGGGCCTGCGGGACGTTCACTATCAGGACCCGGACTACGTCTCGATAAAAGACCAGAAGAAGGCCATTCTGTCCGGCGATACTCGGGGTCGACGTCTCCGAGGTACATGGGAGTTGAAAGATAACATCACCGGAGATGTTGTTGACCGCAAGAAGACTGTCTTAATGACAGTACCGCATCTTACGGGGCGCGGGACATATATACATCGTGGTAATGAGTACACGTTGCGAAACCAGCAACGGCTACGTGCGGGGGTGTTTACGCGCATTAAGGATAACGGAGAGATTGAAGCTCATGCGAATGTTAAGCCGGGCAAAGGTCTTTCGCATCGCTATTTTCTTGATCCTGAGAAGGGCGTTTTCTTCATACGCGCAGGGCAAGCCAAGCTTCCTCTTATGCCGCTACTCAAGACGATGGGAGCTACCCAAAAGCAGTTACAAGAGGCGTGGGGGCCAGAAATTTATGCGGCAAATTACCCGGCGGATGAGGCGTCCGCCTATAAAAAGATCAAGGACAAGTTTTTAAACGCCAAGGACTTGGAGGGGGACGAGCAGACGACACGCGAAAGGCTTGTTGCGAAGTTTGAAAATATGGCGCTCGACCCTGAAGTTACTAAGCGTACGTTGGGGAAACCTTATAAGGGCTTGAACCTTGAAGCCGTTCTGGACATCACGAAAAAGCTCATCAATGTCTCTCATGGAAAAGAAGCTGTCGATGATCGAGACTCTTTACCGTTTCAGAGGGTGATGGGTCCTGAGGATTTGTTTGCTGAGCGTGTTGCCCGTGACTACGGACAGGTAAGACGAAATCTGTTGTGGAAAGCCACTGGCAAAGGCGACCTATCTAAGCTTCCTTCGTCTGCTTTGAGGTCGCAGATGGACGCAGCGCTGTTGGGGTCAGGCCTTGGGCAAGCCTTGGAAGAGATTAACCCCGCTGAAATATACGACAAAGCGTATTCGATTAGTCGTCTTGGTGAAGGCGGTATTCCTAGTCTGGACGCAGTTCCTGAGGAGGCTAGGAACGTCCAACCCAGTCATATGGGATTTATTGATCCTTTACGTACTCCTGAGTCCGCTAAGGTGGGCATTGATCTTTATATGTCACGGAATGCCCGCAAAGGTCGTGACGGGAGAATCTATGCTCAGTTTATCAATCCTAAGACCGGCAGTAAGGTGTGGAGATCTCCGCAGGATATCGCTGATTTTACCGTCGGGTTCCCGGACTCAATGGATGCGAAGGGTTCACGTGTTCCCGCCATGTCTGGTGGGAAGATGGTGTGGGCCAAGAAGAATAAAATCGATCTTGTGCTGCCTGCTTTTGAGGATGCGTTTAGCCCCCTTGCCAACATTATTCCTATGAAGAGCATGGTGAAAGGGCAACGTCTTGTGATGGCGAGTCGTATGACTACGCAAGCTCTGCCGCTTGTAGGGGCGGAAGCTCCTTTAGTCCAGTCGGCTATTCCCGGTACTGACGGCAAACGAAGTTATGAGGATGAGTACAGTAATCGCATGGGAGCTAGGCGAGCTTCGAAGCCGGGTGTAGTGACGAGAGTAGGTAAGGATGGTATCAAGGTTAAATACGAGGATGGGAATACAGAAACAATTGAGCTGTACAACAATTTCCCGTTCAATAGAAAAACATTCATTCATCAAATGCCTGTAGTGAGGTCTGGTGATGTTTTCAAGCAGGATCAGTTGTTGGCTCGGTCTAACTTCACTGATCCGGAGGGTGCTACGGCCTTGGGTTTGAACGCTCGTGTGGCGTACGTTTCGTGGCAAGGAAAGAACTTCGAGGACGCTTCGGTAATCTCAGAAGGGTTTGCCAAGCGGCTGCGATCAGAGCATATGTATCAGCATGACTTAGAGGTGGATGACAAAACTAAGATTGGAAAGAAGAATTATGTCAGCTTGTTCCCCGCCAAGTATGACAAGGCTGCGTTGTCTAAGTTGGACGAAAATGGGGTTATAGCGCCCGGAACTACCGTTGAATATGGAGATCCTCTCGTCTTGGCTGTGGGCAGACGAGAAACGGCTTATAATAAAGTCCACAAGAAAGGACAGGCTGGCCATGCAGACGCGAGTATCTTATGGAATCATCACGATCCCGGGGTTGTTACCGACGTTGAGCTGGGGAAGAAGGGGCCGGTTGTCGTTGTTAAAAGCTACAGCGAAATGCAAGTCGGAGATAAACTCTCGGGCCGTTACGGGGACAAGGGCATCATTGCTGACATCATCCCAGATGACCAGATGCCGCACGATAAAGACGGTAAGCCCTTTGAAGTTCTCCTCAGCCCCCTTGGAGTAATTTCCCGTACTAATCCTGCGCAACTGGCGGAGCTTTACTTGGGAAAGCTCGCGGCGAAGCGTGGAAAACCTATAAAAGTGCAGGATTTTGACACATCTAAGGATATGTCTCAGTGGGTCTATGATCAGCTACGGCGTGAAGGGCTGTCTGATCTGGACGATGTTTATGACCCTACCCGCGATAAGAAGATAGCTGATATTGCTACGGGAAATCGTTTCTTTATGAAGTTGCATCACACAGCAGAGTCTAAGGGACAAGCTCGTGGTGCTGGAGCTTATTCTGCTGAGGGTGCTCCTGCTAAGGGAGGTGAGTCAGGGTCCAAGAGAATGGCCCTTCTTGATACTAATGCTCTTCTATCTCACGGAGCTACTGAGACGCTGCGAGATGTGGGAACGATACGCGGACAACGTAATGAGGATTACTGGCTTCAGTTCATGTCTGGTGTTAACCCTCGTGATCCCAAGGTGCCGATGGTATACGAGAAGTTTGTAAACCAACTCCGGGCCTCTGGTGTTAATGTCAAGAGAGAGGGTACTCAAACCCATATCATGGCTTTGACTGACAAGGATGTCGATCAGCTGGCCGGAAGAAGGAACCTAGAGAGTGCTGAGGGTGTTGATTGGAACAAAGGTCTGAAGCCCATACGCGGTGGTCTCTTTGATTCGGCTATGACGGGTGGTCATAACGGAGTTCGGTGGTCGGCAATTAAGTTTGCTGAGCCTATGCCTAATCCAGTTATGGAAGAGCCTATTCGACGTTTGCTGGGTCTTACGCAGAAAGACTTCCAGAGTGTAATTGGCGGTACTAAGGATCTTACTGGTTTCGGTTCCGGACCTCGTGCCGTGCAGAAGGCACTTTCCGCGATTGACCTAGGTAAGGAATTGGCTAAGACACGTGCTGTTATTCGTATGGGTAAACGCACAGAGCGGGATCAGGCGGTTAGGAAGTTGGGCTACTTAAAGAGCGCTCAGAAGTTGGGCATTGAACCCAAGGACTGGATGTTGAAGCGTGCTCCTGTGTTGCCCCCTTCTTTTCGTCCAATCAACATGATGAGTAACGATATGCCACTCATCAACGATGCTAATTATCTCTACAAAGAATTGTTTGAAGCAAACAAGAATCTGACAGGAATGCAGGAACTTGTGGGGGATGACATAGGAGAAGAGCGTCTAGCTGTCTACAACGCGTTTAAAGCGGTGACGGGCCTCGGAGACCCTATCAGCCAGAAGTCACGGGACAGGGGCGTTCGTGGTATTCTGAAGGACGTGTTTGGCACGAGTCCA
>TARA_R110000824_G_scaffold315075_2_pt1 | contig 13327 bp, 14 predicted proteins | sample TARA_R110000824 | Tara Oceans TARA_R110000824 (sample SAMEA4397747) | marine metagenome | biome: Polar Biome; feature: [MES] marine water layer (ENVO:01000295) within the mesopelagic zone...; material: water (ENVO:00002006), including particulate matter (ENVO:01000060) such... | reverse complement strand
AATCAGGTAGGGAGAGAATTTGGAAATGCGATGCTTGTGGTAGAGAACAACAACATCGGTTACACAGTCCTCGATAAACTTGCTGAATACCAATACCCAAATTTGTACTACTCTGTTAAATCTACACATGAATATATAGAGCAACATCAAGCTGAATACACAAACTCTGCAATTGCCGGCTTCACAACATCAATGAGGACGCGACCACTCATAGTGGCGAAATTAGAGGAGTTTATCAGAAACAAACTAATTACCATATATTCTTCTCGGACAATCAATGAGATGAAAACTTTTATTTGGAGGAATGGTAAACCGCAGGCAATGAAAGGGTACCATGATGATCTTATCATCGCGCTTGCAATTGCATGCTGGGTTAGAGATACAGCAATTCAGACTAGTTCCAGAGACCTAAACTATCAAAAAGCATTTTTAAATTCTATCATAACCACAAGAACAAGAATGAACACACAAATTGAAGGACAAATTGGGTACAAAAAAGAAGAAACATTTGATAAGATGAAAGAGCTTGAGAGATTATACGATCAACATAAATGGATTATTAAGTGAGAAATTAAATGGCAGAAGACAAAAGAAATAAAAACCGCGGTAGAAACCCAGCAAACGAGAGTTCAGAGCTTTTTAAGAAATTAACTAGGCTGTTCTCTGGTCCCCTTGTCAACTACAGATCACAATCCGGACGCCGGATCAGAAGGCAACACCTCGATAAATTCTCATCTAGGTTTAAGTCTGCTTCTGGGCAACAGTTTAAGAAATCTCAATACAATCCTCTCGATACTATCGCGGCAAACGCAATTGGCAACCAGCGCCGCAGCGAACGATACATTGACTTCGATCAGATGGAATACATGCCAGAGATTGCTTCGACAATGGATATCTACGCAGACGAGATGACAACATATTCTGCTTTGCGGCCGATGTTAAACATCAAATGCCCGAATGAAGAGATCCGCTCAGTCCTCAAAATTCTATATTCTAATATTCTAAATCTTGAATATAACTTATTCGGCTGGGCACGCACCATGTGCAAATACGGAGACTTCTTCTTGTATTTAGACATCGATGATAAGTATGGAGTAACCTCCTGCATCGCGTTGCCCTCACAAGAGATTGAAAGACTGGAGGGTATGGATTCTACGAACCCGAATTACGTTCAGTATCAATGGAACTCAGCCGGCATGACTTTCGAGAATTGGCAAATCTCTCACTTTCGTATTCTTGGTAACGATAAGTATGCACCCTATGGGACCTCTATCCTTGAGCCGGCACGGCGCATCTGGCGCCAGCTTGTTTTGATGGAAGATGCAATGATGGCCTACCGCGTTGTACGTTCTTCCGAACGCCGCGTCTTTAAGATCGACGTTGGCGCAGTTCCTCCAAACGAAGTCGAACAGTTCATGGAGAAGATTGTAACGCAGCTTAAGCGACATTCCGTGGTAGATGCTGCGACCGGTCGTATTGATCTCCGGTATAACCCAATGTCGATTGAGGAAGACTATTTTATCCCAGTGCGCCCGGGTTCTGCCACAGAGATTACCAACCTCGCCGGCGGAACCAACACGACCGCGATTGATGATATCAAATATCTCCGTGATAAACTGTTCTCAGCATTAAAGGTTCCCCAAGCGTATCTTGCGATGGGCGATGGCGCCGCCGAAGATAAGACAACTCTCGCACAGAAAGACATTCGATTCGCAAGAACGATTCAAAGACTTCAAAGGGTTATAATCGCCGAACTAACAAAGGTTGGCATTATCCACCTTTACACACTTGGCTTCCGCGGCGATGATCTACTGGCATTTGAGTTATCATTAAACAACCCATCAAAGATCGCGGAGCTTCAAGAACTTGAACACTGGAAACAGAAATTTGATATTGCTGGTTCGGCAACAGAGGGCTTCTTTTCCAGACGTTGGGTCTCGGAGCATATTTTTTCAATGTCTCACGAGGACTTTATACGGAACCAGAGAGAGATGTATTACGACAGAAAACAAGACGCGTCCCTTCAAGCTGTTGCGGAAGCAGCAGCAGCCGGCGCCGCCGGCGGACTTGGTGGAGATCTTGGGGGCGATCTTGGTGGCGACCTCGGCGGTGATCTTGGGGGCGACCTCGGCGGTGATCTCGGTGGCGCTCCCGGCGGAGACCTCGGCGGAGGACCAGAAGAGATGCCAGCAGGAGACGCCGAAGCCGGCGGTGGAGATGAATCTTCACTATTAGCCGTCCCCCCGGGATCCCGAAACACCCCGCGGCTTACCCCCGGATCTAAAGGGAAAGCATACAAGCCTGTCAAGAACGATCGAAGAAAAGACGCTGGTCCTAGAACTCGCAGTTATGCAGGAAAGAGAGGTGCTGAGAAAAGTAGCAATACGATCCGTAATGTATTCCCTGGTTCAGAGATCAATAGCATTCCAAGTATCTCAAAAGGCATTTATGAGCAGGACGCGTCTATTTACAATTTGAGAGAGCAAGACGAAGAAGAAAAACTATTCACCGTCCACAGTTCTATTAAAGTTTTATTGGAAGGTCTTGAAAACAACAGAGAAGATAAGATGGAGCAAAAAGATGAAGATTAGGCATAATAAAAAAAGAAATACCGCTTTTGTATACGAAGCCCTTGTTAGAGAAATAACTGTTGCTGTTATCAAAAATGATATAGAAACAAAAGAAAAGGCTGTTGCAATAATTAAAAAGCACTTTAAACCAAGTTCTATCTTAAAGAAGAATTTAGAGTGTTATCGCTCGCTATACGAAAACAACGCATTCGACGAAAAGACATCAGAGAAAGTAGTCCGTGAAGCTAAATTATCCAGCCGACTTTTAGATGTCCATGGATTATTTGTTAGCCACAGTGACCTGATTGACGACGTTAACAAGGATCTTTCACCACAAGTATTTAATAATTTTGTGCCGAACTACAAGACCTTGGCATCGATTTACCAGATTTTTTCACGAGAGACATCACCTAAAAATGCTGTTATTCTAGAAAACCAGCTTATTGAGGACATGGTGACTGGCAACGTTTCTCAAACAGAAATGGAACCAATTGATAATTTAGCCTTAGCTTCTTTTATCGGGAAGTTTAATGAAAAGTACGACAGTACTCTCTCCGAAGAACAAAAGGGGCTATTGAACCTTTATATATCTTCATTCTCTGACAATTCATTAACGCTCAAAACCTTTTTAAATGAAGAGATCGCCAGACTTAAAGTAGCAGTAGAACAGGGTCTTATTCTGACAGAAGTTTCAGAAGATAAAGATATGGCAGACAAAACTACTAAAGTAATAAAGATACTTGAATCTTTTGGATCTGCGCAGATAAGCGATGAGCTATTAATCGCGGTCCTCAAGACGCAAGAATTAGTCAAGGAGCTTACTGAAAATGTCGATAACAATTAACATCGGAAAAGAAGGTCAAAAAGAAACTATCCGCCTTGAGATGGATATCCGTAAATCGGTCAATGGCGATCTCATGATTTTTGATCATGGAGATATTGATATTGTTTTATCAACTGCCGGAAATAAAATTACCGCGTTTCCCAAAGAGTCGCTAAGCGATTTAGTGTACGGCGCCCAAAACAGATTATTCGCATTTCTTCAAAAGAAGGGTATAGTGGTATTCGAGTCAGTCCAAGCCGCCGCATTCTGCGGTGCGATGGAAGCTCAGCTACAGAAACCGTTTAAAGAGAGCATTGACTCTGCTAAGTTGGCGCTCGTTAACTTAAGTTCTTTTATTGAAGAAGAGCGTCCATACTTTGAATCCCTGGAAGCGATCGTCGCCATGGATGATGAACTCTTAGTACACCCAGAGAAGGAAACTTCAACAGAACTCGGCGAGGTCCCACAGGCGACCGACCAGGGTTCTATCCGCAAGGGTACAATTAGAGACGCATATTCACTTACTTACTCCTATACTATATAAGATACCACTATGTCTGATATGAAATTGATAATGGAGAGTTACCGCGACTTCACTGCGCGCGCCGAACTCTTAGAAAATCATGAATACATAACAAAAGTTTTAGGAATAGCTATTCCGTTAAACGAGTCGTATCCATTCTCAACAAAACTCTCAGAGCAGATCCTACAAGAGCAACTGCTCCTTGAGGGCTTTTTTGACGATGCGATTAATAAAGTAAAACAAGGCGCGCAGGCCCTCGGAGACAAAGCCCGGGAAGCCATTCAGGATGGCACCGCATGGGTAAAACAATTTGGAGAAAATGTAGGTAGATTAATGCACTCACTCTGGATTATATTCCGTAACCCCTCTATGGTCGGTGAATATATCAGCAGCTTAGACGAGAGAATGAAGATTAGACGACTCGGAGAGTTGGACCAATTTGTGGAAAATGTTGCCACTTTATTGGCTCCTACCAAACTATCAGCAATTGGAGCAAAGGTAAAAGAGATGTGGACAAGTGTTAAGAACCAGTACGAGAGCATGGCTAATAGCTGGAAAAAGGCGTTAGTAGGTTCTACATTGATGGTTATTCTTCAATATATATTGAGTAAACTTGCGACCGTCATCTCTACAGTTAATAATCTGATGGACAGTGGGATAGAAGCACTCACCGGCGCCGCCAGGGAAGAAATAGGAGAGGAAATAAAAACAAAAGTATTCGAATATTTCGAAGATAATATTGGAAGCATCTTTCAAAAATTGGGAGAATATTCAAGTGGCGTTGGTGTGTGGATTGACTGGATTTCGAAAATGGTTGGTGGCGTAGATTACGTAGCTAAGAATCTTTTCGGGACAACGAGAGACTTTTTACAGAAATCCCAAGCAGCAGTTAAATAAGGAAATCATGGAATTACTAACATTTATACTGTGTGCTTACGGCTTAACACAAATTCTTGTATACGGGGACTTGCCATTATTAAAAAGCTTACGCCCATCCAAGGAGGCGCTAAAAGGATACGGCAAAGTATTTCACTGCCCTATGTGTATGGGCTTCCATGTAGGTTGGTTTTTAATGTTGCTTTCTCCGTTCACAGAACTATTTAATTTTGACGTTTCTGTAATTAATTATTTCCTTTTAGGCTCGTTGTCTTCCGGAACATCTTATATTCTTAATATGGTTTTCGGCGATGACGGAATTCAGTTAAAGAAAAATTACAAAGTTGAAAGCTTTTTTGGAGAAGAAGAATGAATACAGATATCTGGATGAACAAATGGATGCTGCAGCCAGTTAGGCGCTGCTGCAAAGGGTCTTAGCTATGAGTCAGAAACTTTTAAGAGAGTATTATGAACTCTGCGACGGCGGTGTCTGCCAAGATCTTTTAACAGAAGATGAGAAGAAATTCGTGTCCGATGGCGGCATGATCCTGTCTGGGATTATGCAAAAAGCAGACACTCAGAACGGGAACGGCCGGGTTTACCCAATGGAAGTTTTAACGAGAGAAGTGAAAAATTATTCTAAGCTAGTAAAGGAACGCCGTGCCCTCGGTGAATTGGACCATCCAGAGGATTCAGTGATCAACCTCACGAAAGCTTCCCACATGGTAATTAAGATTTGGATGGAAGGGAAGGATGTCCTCGGAAAGATCAAAGTTCTGAACACACCCTCGGGAAAAGTTCTTCAAGAATTGGTTAAAGCTAATGTTAATGTTGGAATTTCTTCTCGCGGAATGGGATCTGTTACCGACGTCGGCGGCGAAACGATCGTTGATGATGATTTCCAGCTGATCTGTTTCGACATGGTTTCAGAACCCTCGACACCAGGCGCCTTCATGATGAGGGAAGCCAAAGATTATCAAAACAGAGTATTTACAAAGGCTGATCGAATTAATCGGCTACTAAACGAGATACTAGAAAATGAGTAAACAAAGCAACACTCACAGCAGCTTCCCAAAACAACAAGTATTGCAGGAAGCTTGGAATGACTTCTTAAAAAGAGGCGCTAGCGGTAAATACAATCGACAAGCACCGCAGCCCACAACGGCGCCTGTCTCGGAAGAGCCCCCGACCATCCAAATGCCCCCTTCGCCACAAGATAGCAAGGGTCCCGAAGAGGTCTCACTATCCCAGATCGTTGTTCGGGTTTCTTCGAAGAAGGGATCCTCTCGCGGAGTAGTCAAACTTGATCAGCAGCTTAAGTCTTTTATTGACAATAATAAAGTTAGCGACATTCTTACGAAAAATTTAGTAGGCAAACAAGTAGTAACACAAATACCGCCAGAATTACAAAGCTTGATAACAATTGATCGGTTGAGAACTTTTATTAGGGAAAAGTTCCCAAAAGCTACCCAGGACGATATAGACGCTCTGCTACAGTCTGTGGAAGATCGTAAAATTATTGCTGAGCATATCATACATTGTGTGATTTTTGAAGAAACCCAAAGAGTATTAAATGAAAAAAAATGATTTAAAACAATTGATTAAACCACTTGTAAAGGAGTGTATCCTCGAAGTTTTAATCGAAGAGGGTCTACTATCCAATGTGGTTTCTGAGGTAGCCAAAGGCATGCAGGGCAACTTAATGGTTGAGTCTGCGCCTGTCCGCCCTATTCGCAAAGAAGAACCAAGACCACCGAGCATGCGGAACGGTGCAGAAGCTAAGAAAAAAATACGAGAGCATCGAAAGAAACTCTTGGGAGCGATTGACGCAGACGCCTATAATGGTGTCGATTTGTTTGAAGGTACTGAGCCAATGACTTCGCAAGGAGCAAGTCCGCCCCACGGTGGCCCAGATCTTGGAAACCCCAGTGACTCTGGGGTTGACATAAGTTCTTTAGTGGGCGGCGCCTCAAAAATATGGAAAGCAATGAAGTGAGATTATGAAAAAGAAATATAACGTATCGGTCACCGGGCAAGAGTGCCGAGATAATTCAAGTATGATGATTCGCAAATTTATCAAGAAAGTTAAGAAAGAAGGGATCTTAGAAGAAATTAGAGAGAGAAGATATTATAAAAAGCCTTCTGTCGCAAAGAAAGAAAAAAGAATCCGAGCCGAACGTCAACGACGTAGTGACGAACTAAAGCGCTCCCGCGCAAAAAATCGACGCAATAGAACCAATAACTGACTATTTATTAAAGCAAACTACAAGAGGAAGATACCCAAATGCCATACATACCAACTCGATGGGGACGAACTAACCAACCGAAAGCGCCTGATAACAAAAACGGTAATACTATCACTGGCGCCGCAGGACTCTCAGTTCTAAACGATTTAAGTACGTCACAATTCTCTGCGTCCGCAGGTTGCTACCAAACAGAGAATCAGAGATATGCACATATCATGTGTTCTGGTTCTAGTACTGTAAGTGCTGTGTATCTTTATACGTATGCCGCTAATCAGTGGCATGAACTTAAAACGGTGAACCCCACAGATGGCACTCGCGATGCTGTTGCTGTAGCCGCCAATGAACACATTATCGTTGATATAAATGGCGCCGGCTGGATCTCGTTGACTTCTGGCAGTCTCAGCAATGTAACACTGGCATTCAGCACTTTCTAAGGAGTCATTCATGGCAACAGGCTGGGCATACGTAGATTGTACTACAACAGGAGGAGGCGGACAAGCCGCTGGTCCAACTGGATCTGTACAATTCCTTACCGGAACCAACTCAACAAGTGGCTCCGCTAGTCTACTATACCATACCGCAGCATATCTTGGATATGCCGCTAGCACCATAGTTCTCACTGGTACTCTTATAGTCGAGGGCTCCGTCAGTGCAAGCCACTACCACATTGAAGACGTCGCAATTATCGATGCAACAGGCTCAACTTTCTTCGGTAATACAAACGACGATACTCACATGAGAACGGGTAGCCTCGTTATTACAACTGTTGGACCGGGCAGCCCGATTACGATCCTTAGTGCGAGTACGAGCACACAAGCGGTACATATTCGGGGCTTGAACGTTTTATATGAATATGTTCCAGTAACCACCGGCTTGGTAGCAATGTATACAGCTAGCATTCCAAGCTATATTATTGGTGTGCGCTCAACCGGCAGCGTCTCAATCCAGGTACCCTCTGCCGCCACGTACAAAGAAGGGGCACTACTCTTAGTGAAAGATGAAGTCGGACACACTAACGGAACCGATATCACGATCACGGGCGCCCTCGCATCCATTTTAATCGATGGCTCCCGAAGTTATTCACTAACTGGCTCAAACCCAGCAATTAGTTTATATTCCAATGGGACCAACTGGTTTGTCTTCTAATTAATATAGGAGGCACCTACAAATGGCTTATAACAATTTATCTGGAACAGTAGTTCTTCCAGACAGAATGGTCACTCAGAATTTAACACTTCATGAGAATTCCATATTATCCGGTAATTTAAGTACCTCTGACGGCGCTAACATTATTAATGTTCCTCGTGTAACCAACGCAACAAACAATGCGATTGTTACAAACATTGACGGCGATGCAAATCAGTTATTTTGTGAGAGCAACCTCACGTTTAACGGAAGCGCATTGACGATTACCGGACAGGTATCAGCAAGTCTAAATATATCAGCTTCGTATTTTTATGGAAATGGCTCGAAACTGTCGGGGATCACAGCCGGCAGCGGGGCGTCGGCATTTGGGCCAACTGGCTCACTCCAGTTTCAGACAGGCTCCGGAGGTTTAAGTGGTTCTGCAGATTTGGTATTCTCCGGCAGCGTATTAAAAATAAACGGAGGACTTAAATTAAACAGGAGGCTCATTAGCTCCACAGTAACAGCCTCCGCAAGCGACTATTTCATTGGCTTAAACTCTTCGAACGGATCATTTGAAATAAGATTGCTAGCTGCAACCAATCTTGCCAGCGGGCAAATGTTGGTTGTGAAAGATGAAAATGGGAGCCTTAGTTCAAATAATGTGACGATTAGGGCTTCTGGATCGCAAACAATCGACGGTCAAAATTCATTAGTTTTAGAATCACCTAATGCCTCAGTGCAGCTTTATTGTGACGGCGCGAGCAAGTACTTCATTTTCTAAAAATTTATGCTATTCTAAGTACTAATTAAAGAGCGATGGAGGTCGAATGACCCCGATCGTTATGGGCTGGTAGAAACTAGCTCATACATATAAAAAACTATAATATGGAGGGTTTTAAAATATGGCTTATAAATTTCAAATAGGTGCTGCAAAAGTCAGTGGCTCCTTACAACGCGACGCAGGTGATATCACTGTTCGCACACACGCAGGTCTGGCAGCTGCAAAGCTTAGTATCCTTGGTGAAGTGTCCGGTTCTGGCATTGCTAACTTTGGCTCAATTAAACTTGATTCGACTGAGATTGTTTCTCCGGCTAGACAACTGAAGAGCATTGCTTCTTTAGATACTATTACAGAAAATACAATCGAAGCTGCAATCGACACTCTTGCTAATCTTACTAGCTACGGTTCCGACGGTGTTGAGACGCGCGCTTTAGGTTCTCTGGATGTCGTAGGAGGCATTCAAATTAACAACGTCAGCTTTGCTGATGCTTCTCGTAACGTTGCAGCCGGCACAGTTACTGCAACTGGTCTTGCTAGTCTTGACGGTGGTATTGACACCAATTCTGACTTTACTGTTGACGTTGACGGTAACGTTGTCGGTGTTGCTGGAACATTCAGCGCCCTTGCTAGTCTTGACGGTGGCGTTAATATTAATGATAAATTATCCATTAGCACTGCTGGTGCTCTTTCTGGTGCTTTCGGCTCTTCGGCTACTCTTGCTAACGGTAGATTTGCCGTTTCAGCCACAGGTGTCCTTTCTGGGTCCGGTGCTGCTGGTGCAGGTCAAATCAAAATCGATCCTAACATGTTCATCACCGGTGGATTCGGTAGTAGCTTAGCTTTGGCTGATGCTAAATTCACTGTTTCCAACGCTGGTGTTGTTGTCGCTGCTGGTTCTGTTACTGGTGCTGGTCTTGCTAGTACTTCAACAGTTTCTGGTTCTGGTGCATTATCTGCTGGTGGTACTGTCCGGTTTGACGGTGTTGCTGATGATACGGTCGCCGTAGCTGCAGATAGCTTCTACTTCCTGGATAATGGCTCTAAGCTTATGAAGAAGCAAGCCATTGGCAATGTTGTTGCAGCACTTGCTGGTGCGGGACTGGTTGAGACAAGCGATCAGTTTGCTGTCAGCCTCGGATCCAACGGTGGTCTTGTTATCCTTGGTGACTCTGTTGAGATCTCTGGTTCAAACATCCTTGCCGGCACCGCCGCCGTCGCGACAGAAGAAATGCTCTTCTTGAACTCTGATGGTACACTTGCTAAAGAAAGCTTTGTTGACTACGCTGCTGCTATTGCAGGTGCTGGTCTCTCGGCTTCCGGTGGTGTTCTTTCCACACAAGCTGGAACAGTGACCCCGATCGCTGATTTGGGAACGCTTGCTGAAGGTTATAACTATCTCACTGGTACTGCCGGCGGTAGTTACAAGCTTCCAATCGACGCTAGCGTTGGTGATGTTGTTCACCTTAAGAACGGCGCTGGAGGAGTTGCTACGTTAACTCGTCAGAGTAACCACACAATTGATGGATTGAACTCTATTGTTCTTGAATCTAGTCGTGGTGCTGTTTCGATGGTTTACGCAGTAACCTCTTCGTGGTTCCTGGTCTAATATAAGTTTTTCAACATCTGTTGGAATTCTCTGGATGCCCTCCTTTGGGGGGCATCCTTTTTTTTATACTATTTAAATGTGAAAAACTATTTAGAGTGTTAGGAGCAACTATGGCATATAATATACTTAAGGGTGTTGTTGAGGGTTCGGTCGACCAGCACGCCGATCAAGAAATTGGTGGAGTTAAGATCTTCAAGAACACGATAAGTGCTAGCGTCTTTTTTGACACAGACGCACAGAGCCCGTGCGCTACAATGAAAGACGTCGCAATCGTCAGCATAAAGGGCGGCTCTACAAACAGTGTATTGATTTGTGATAAAGAAACGGGCGCCAGATCGCATCACAATTTTACTTACGACGGCGAGTCGCTGCGAGTGCATACCGTTAAAGCATCGTTGTTCGAGGGAGACGCGTCGGGAATCACCAAGATTCCACCAGACAGATTTAGTGGACTTATATTAGCCAATTTTATTAAGCATGGTCCTGGTCTTCAAAATATTCGAGGACAATTACAGCTAAATATTGGAAACGGTTTAATCTGCGATGAAAACCAAGTTGAAGTTTCTATCGGTATTAACTCTGGTCTTTGTTATAAAGACAAGAAAATAGTAATCGATCCAGCAAAGACAAAATTGATCAATTCAATGGGACAGAACCTGGCAGATCACGATGTTTTAATCGTGAGTGATGCCTCGATGGGTACTACCAACGGCACCACTCTTGCTAACCTGTACCAGAATTATATATCGTCAAGGGTACCCCACGCAGCCGGCACCAAGACCCAGATACAGTTTAAAGGAGATTCAGAATTTGCTTCATCTCCGAAATTAACTTTTGATTCGGTCTCCAACCTCTTTAATGTTGAAGGGAAGGTTCGGGCAGATACTGCCTATGTTGAAGGCGCCCTGATCTGCCGCGGCTCTGTAACCCATAATATAACAAAAACTACCGAGCAAACATATGAAGTTAAACCAAATGATTATACAATTTTATGCAACACTGAGAAAAATAAGATAACAGTTAAAGTACCCGCGGCCACCAACAACACTGGTCGAGTTATCATTATCAAAAAAGCCGACTCTAATAGATACAAAATAACCTCTAATAATCTTACTATCGCGAGTGAGGATAGCTTAATCGATATTAGCGATAAAATGCATGTGAAGATGAATTATTCATCTAGAACCTTACAATCCGATGGCGAAAATTGGTGGCTGATTGGCAGTAAAGGTACTTGATAGATACTTAGTATAACTATAACGGAGAATTAAAGTAATGGCATATAATACCAAAAAAGGTAAACAACAGAGCGGAGATATCCAATTTGAAAGCGATCCAACTGATACCCAGATTGACTTTGAAAATGATTTCGTAGCCATCAAGACGAATGCACAACAAAGATTTATTGTTTCTGGTTCGTTTATCACTGCATCAGTTGCTGTCTCCAGTTCCGCTGGCATTTCTGCTGGATCTTTCTCCACGCTCGGTGCTATAACAAGTGCTACTGTTTCTGGTTCTGGCTTGTTGCAAGGCTCTGGTCTAAGAATTGACACCAGTGGCGTTATTGGAACCGCCGGAGACACAAATTTACTGACGTTAAACAATAACCAACTGTTGGTGGCGGGACAACTATCTTCTTCAGCCGGTATAACTGGTTCCGCTATTAAATCGGATGGACACCTTACGGTAGGCGGCTCTGTCACAGGCTCAGGCTTTAGTGCCTTTCTTCCGGGAATTGTCATTGACACAAACGCACAGATTGGTACTGCTGGAGATCCCGATTTATTACAATTGGCGAATGGACAATTGAATGTTGCCGGCGCTATTTCCGGTTCCAAAGGGTTGTTTCATGTTACCAATGGCACACTTCAATTAGGCAACGAAGAGGTGGGCTCCGGAGTCATACTCAAGGTCAGATCACCTAGTGACAATTCTATACCGTTGCTTATAAAGACTCCCGGTCACGACACTATTTTAGCGTGCACAGGCTCCGGACAAGTAGTCGTCGGAGGCTTGTATTTAGCAGCAAAATTAAACATAACCGGCTCCAATATAGATAAGTTAATCTCAGTAAAGAGCGACTCGGCAAATCCGGCATTCTATGTCAGCGGCTCTGGTGATGCATACATTTCAGGATCACTCCGAGCAAAACAACTCTTCTATACCACACACAAATTCACTCCCGGCGGCGACGGACTAGTTTATCTGCGCTTTGACACTGTCGGAATAGATACTGGAGCCACAAACAACAACAAAATGGTGGCTCCCCATAATGGCAAATTGAACAAAGTACTTTGGCGCTTTGAGGGCACCGGCACAGGAGGATCTACAACGACGGCATTTTCACTACACAAAGGTGTAACGAACCAACAGCAGATCCAAGCGACTCCAGTTGCCACAGTTAACCTAGTCGATAACTTTATAGATGACACCACATATACTGCCACTTTTTTAGATACAGCTGTGTTTGCTTCGGGCGATATTGTAGGCGTTAGTATTGATCCTGCGTTCGACCCTGGCATCACTGTTGTCACGTGTGTTTGGGAATTTGACCAGAATCAATGATTTACCGTCATCAAAAAATGGTTTTTTCGTATGCTACTGACTATTTATTTTGAATTATTATTTTTTTAGGAGAGACCTTTGATGTCCAACTTGTTAAACGAAGCAATCATTGACGCGAAAGCGTTAAAAGAAGCAGCACTCAACCACGCCGAAGCTGCGGTAATCAGGAAATATTCGGCAGAAGTAAAGCAAACGTTAGATACGCTTCT
>TARA_R110000824_G_scaffold75309_5_pt1 | contig 13331 bp, 4 predicted proteins | sample TARA_R110000824 | Tara Oceans TARA_R110000824 (sample SAMEA4397747) | marine metagenome | biome: Polar Biome; feature: [MES] marine water layer (ENVO:01000295) within the mesopelagic zone...; material: water (ENVO:00002006), including particulate matter (ENVO:01000060) such as...... | reverse complement strand
GTATTGATTTATCAGCTCTAGGTGCTGATACATATAGTAGCTGGCAAGCCCCCGACACTTCCACAATAACTAATTCTATTAAAGTCTATGTAGAGAAGGCTTATAAAATAGGAACTATTACCGCCGAAATAGTCGTGAGCTACTGATGGCTATTTCATTAGTTGGTGCCTTTGACGGTAACCAAGTTACTGGTGGTGGTAATTTTCAATCGGGAAACCTATCCCTTGGTGATCTCGAAGCAGGTGACTTAGTATTTATTCAGTTTACTTTCAAAAGAAACATGAGCGGTATAGCAGCAAGTCCGCTAACAATTCTGACTGGAGCTAGTCCACAAGATCCAAATTCAAGTTTCTGGGAATTTAGTGCAAGCCAATCTTCGTACCATGAACTCTTCAGAACAGGAAATGGAAACGATAGAAGAGAAAGAGCAATAGCTCTATTCTACTTTGTAGTTACTGCCGACGACCTAACTGAAGGTGGTATAATCGTAGATTACGACTGGGGCGGTGCATGGGAGTTTGGTGATCGGCATAGTGCTTCTATAACAGCATGGCGTGGTGTGGATACTGGATCTCCATTTACTACAGTAACATCAAGTGTGAATATGGTTCGTACTTCCGATGTTGATGATGGTGCTTTTGATGACGAGATTGAGTTTACTGCTCCTGACGCAGCAACCGACTTTGCTTTCTGGAATAGCACATTCCTACCAGGAAATCATACCATCATAGCTTTTGGTGCTTTTGGTAGGAATAACTTTGATGCTGATAGTGGAACTACTGGCTGGACTGAAGCAATACACTCTTCCGGATCTACCAACGATCAATTTGTATTTAATTCACAAAACACACTCTTGGGTATGTATAGACAGGAAACAACTTTTGATGCTGCTTTAATGGATGGGGTTGCTGTAACCACAAGCAACAATACCCACAATAGCGCATCTATGTGGATTGTTCTTAAAGAAGCGTCAACGGCTACCGTTTACGACGAATCTGTAACATCTTCCGCAACCCTCGCTGACACTGTTCCTGTAGTAACAAGCACTGTTGTCCGAGTCTTTTCTGAATCCGTCACCGCGTCCGCAACCCTCGCTGACACTGTTCCTGTATCTACCGGGCCAGTAAAAAGGCCGGCTTCTACTTCATCATCGGCGACCTTTGCCGACACGACACCAACGGCGACCGAGACTGTTAGTCGAGTTTATTCCGAATCTATTGGAGCATCCGCGACCCTTGCGGACACGGCCCCCTCATCCACTTTCGTAACAACCTTTGCGCCTTCTGTTTCTGTTTCCGCTTCGTTTGCAGTTACAATCCTCCCTGAAGTCACCTTTGTTCCTACGGTCAGTGGTGTCTCTTCTTCGTTTGCAACAACTCCACCAACAGCGGTTGGGTCAACCGAAGAGGATATCGACCGATCAGTTACTGCTAGTGCTTCTTTTGACGAGACTGTTCCGGTAGTCACTACTTCAGTAATAAGAGTATTCAGTGAAACGACCTCGGCTTCCGCTTCGGTGGAGGCACTGGCCGCAGAGTTTGCGACTGAGGCCGAAGCTGTCACTTCCTCTGCCACCTTTGAGACGACCCCCCCCGAGGTTTCTTTTGTTGCTACCTGGGTTAAAGAGCCAAGTGTTAGTGCTACAGCAACGGGAACTTCTGTTGGTGCGTGGGTCCACTCCGAGGAAGTTACAGCTTCTGCTGAGTTTCAGGAGCGGCTCGTCGAAGCTGACGTAACCCTTGCTCGAGTTGGAACGGCAGGTGCCGAGGCTTCTGTTTCTGCCCCCACGGCCCAAGGGATAACCACCGCGCCAGTAGTTTCTCTGGTTGTGACTGCGACCGTGACTGCGACCCCCACTAGAGTCACCACTGCATCTACTAGCGCAAGTTTGGCCGCCGTTTCATCGGTTACTTCCCCCGCTGTTTCTGTAAGTAAAAAAGCAATTGTTGATATGGCAATGGTAATCACTGTTCGCACGAACGTGGTTACTAAAGTTCCGATTTCAGCAACAGTGACGGCTACCAATACGGTATCTCGATCTCCTGTAGTAACTGTTTCTTCGACGATGGTGATTTTGACATCCAACGATGGCGGATCAACCGAGCATACTTCGGAAGCGGCTTCCCAGTTATCCATCTCTGCATCAACAGAAGTAACTTCAGGAAGTGTCTATCATGCCTCCATCGTGATTGACGGAATCGGGTCCGTGGTCGCACCACTGGTAAGTACTAGAGCTATATCTGCAATCATAGATGGAATAGGCTCCATCAGTGCAGATCTTTTGTTAGGAGCAAATATTGTGACAATAGAAGAAATTTGGAATGTTGCACTTGTTGAGCTGGGGGTTACCACCGTCCAGAATGCAACCACAGATGGAACTCCCCAGGCAGTACTTTTAAGAACGGTATGGAATGGTGGCTTCCGTCAGCAGTTCCTTGCCGATAGTTCTTTTGGTGGCTCGAAGTCAACCGCTACGTTGAGCTTCTTCAAAGACTCGAGCGACACCAACGTCAATCCTGGGGGCACCCGTTGGAACAACGCTTTCCTTCTCCCCACTGATTACATTCGAGCACTGACCATCAATGGTCTGCCGATGCAGCCAAACACTTCCATGGGAAAAAACCAGTGGGAGATCGAAATCGTCGGTGACGGAGAAACCCCGGAAACCAAGAAAAGATGCTTAGTGACCAATGTGGGGTCAGTGGATCTTGAGTACATCATGGACATTGGGAACGACAACCTGTCACTGCTGTCGCCGCTGGTCGCTCACGCAGCCGGGTTAGCCCTTGCTTCCCACGTTGCTGTCAACTTCGGCAAGAGCCCCACAGAACAGGCTCAAATCCAACAGCGTGCCGCTGATGCCCTCCTGTCAGCTCGTGGAGTAGACGGGCAAGAGAGCAGCCCGAGGCTCTTTAGTACGACCGGCCTTCTGGATGTGAGGAGATAGGACATGGTCTGGATTCCCCAGGAGAGATTTAGTTTTGGCGAGCTCAGTCCCAGAATGCTGGGGATGGGTTCCAGTGAACAGGTAAGACAGGGCTGCAAGGTTCTGGAGAACGCCTTTCTTACTACTACAGGTGGAGTCCGTCGAAGACCTGGAACCAAGTTTGTGCGTCAACTTCCTACCGCTTCAGGCGGTGCTCTGCTGGTTCCGTATCAAGCTTCCGATGAGAGCTATATGTTGGTTTTTGATTATGCTGCTGCTCCTGAAACTCTTGGAAGACTACGTGTCTATGATTCAGATGATACGGCGATTGACTGGGGGGGGAACGCTGACCACGGTCCCTATCCTGATGGAACGGGAGATGATACCGAAGGCTTTCATCCTTTAGATGTTTCAAGCGGCCCGCTCTATTATTTCCAATACAATAATCGCGTTTATATTCTCAGCCAGAACAAGCCCCCGTTGTATTTTGAAAAGGTTTATGGGGCCACTTCTACTTTTGACTTTGGAATAGCTCCAATCCACAACGGCTCTCCCCAACTGATTTCCTACAAGCCGACCATTGCTATAACCATGGAAGAGGGAACTACTGGCGAGATTGATGCAGATAGAATCATTACCGCTGATACGGATTTGTTTGAAGCGAGCGATACGGATTCGGGTTCAACTTCCTTTTCCTTGACCAATAGTATTTGGAGACTGGGCGGTGCTCCCCAAGAAATGGATGCCCAGGCCGGACCCCAGCCAGTAGTTCAAAACGGAGTTTCTTGCTGGTTTGAAGCCATGACTTATCTGACTCCAAAGAAGCTAAAGGGAAAAAGAATAACCGGGGGGATGGGGGAAGACGCTTACGACTGGACCGGCCCATACATTGAAGATGTTCAGATTGCCGGAACACTGGCTGCCGGTAATAAATACGAGTACGTTGCGCTTACAAATGTTACTGGTGCATCGCTCGATCAAAGCTATGTAGGAAGAGTTTTGACTGCACTTCGAGCCGGCAATCAAACCATGTTGTTTTGGATTGCCTCCGTAACCGATTCCACCACCGCCACTTTGTATTGTGCCGGCTGGTCAAATAATGTGACTTCTACAATCCCGGATGGAGCCACTACTTTTTCACTGAAGAAGATAGCCACCAGACCCGGTGTCCCAACAGAAGAGGTTTACGCTCCTGCGGTGGCCGGCTCCGCTAATGTTCTTTCGGGTGATTTCACGCTTCATTCCAGGGTTTCAAATGTTCTTCCAAACGGTCATGTAACCGCATTCGATGGAACTGGCGGCACCGCTACTTTGGGTGGCTCCGTTTTCGTAGCCGGCGGGGCTGGCCGTGCAACCTCCTCGGCAAACGCAAATACTTATAGTTGTACAGGCTCCACTGACCGGGCTTATTTCGGCCCAACTTTCAACTGGGGATATGGATATTCGTTAGGTACTGGATTTCCAACGTGCGGAGCAAGTCACCAGGGCCGTGTCTTTTTGTCTGGCTTCAAAGATGACATTCAGAATGTTTTGAGCGGTAGCAGGACCGGACTTCCCGACGACTTTATTCTCGGAGCCAACGATGACGATGCCCTTCTTTTTAAAATCGCCAACAATGTGGGCAATGGTATTCGGTGGATGGTTTCGCAACAGGATTTATTGATAGGTACGGAGCTGGCTGAGTTCAAAATGAGCGGCCAGCCGCTAACCCCTACTCAGGTGGGCGTAGACCTACAGAGCACCTATGGTAGCAAGGTGGCAATGCCATCACAGATTGGCTACACAACTTTGTTTATTACGAGAGATGGAAAAGGTATTCGAGAGCTAGGGTACAACGATGTTTCTCAGAGATACCAGAGTTCTGACTTAACGGATTTCGCCAGTCATCTCTGGGAGGGACACACCCGAGGGACAACTACGTATCCAGCTCGGGAAATCGAGCGAGTCGTAATGACTTCTTCTCCAGATATGTGTCTTTTTGCACAGGGTGGTAGTGCCCTGGACATTTTGACTTACAGAAAAGAAAGCCAAGTACTCGGCTGGAGTCCTACCAATCTTCAGAATGTCACTGGTACCGACAACATAAGCGATGTTGCAGTGCTTCCTGGCTATCCAAGCGGAACCCCCGACCGTGTGTACATGGTTACCAACCGCCTCAAGGGTACTGACGAATCTGACAACAAAAGATGCGTGGAATACCTGACTGATTCAGCGGTTTTGGATTCAGAAATAACAGCAAACTCTTCAAGTGGATCAAGCCCCACAATTTCAGGACTTGGACACCTCGCTGGTCGAACAGTACAGGCTTTAGGAGCCGGAGGTTTTTACCTTGGCGAGTTTGATGTATCTGCCGCCGGCATAATTACCCTTCTTGGGTACACTGGGGTTATCGCTAGCGTTCAGGTTGGACTTCCTTTCACCTTCAAAGCAACCCCAGCGGTACAAGAAATCCAGGGTCGCCACGGATACACGCATGGACACAAGCGAAACTACGATCGAGCCATCCTTTTCCTGAACAAGTCTAGAGGTGTCGCTGTCGCTGGATATGATTTGCAGACGCTTCCACTTGCTGGTGGTGCTCTACCGGATTCGATGGATGGATGGACGACCGTGCCAGTACTGGGCCTGTACGGGACTAGCCCAGATTTAGAAATAACACACAACAATCCATACACGATTGAGATGCAGAGCATTTCGATCGAGGTTAGTTACTCAGATTAGGGGGCAAAATGCCTTGGGATATAATTATGTGGATGCTTTCGGGCCTCAGTGCTGGAACTTCTCTTTACGCCGGCCACGAGGAAGAGAAAGCCGCCAAAGCCCAAGCCTACGAATCCGAGCGTGTAGGTAAAGAGAAGTCGAAGCAGGTGCAGGAGAAAGGACGTAGAGTTCGAGGCCAGCAACGTGCTGGATTTGGTGCTGCCCAGGTAGACACTTCTACGGGAACTCCCATGGAAGTTGTCCTTGAAACCTTGTCCGCACAGATAAGAGAAGACGAGTCTGTTCTTAAAAGTGCAAAGACAGAATCCCAAGCTTACAAACGAAGAGGTCGGTTGGCGCGTTATGGTTCTTACGGTGATGCTGCTGGTGCTTTTGGCTATCCAGTTGGAAACTCGATTGAAACAACAGATTGAAGATTAGTAGGTAAAATGGCAATTAACATCCCCCGCAGTCAGATTTCTCAGGCTGCTGCACAAAGAAGAACGCTGCTTCCAGCTTCAGAAGCGGGGGCTGCGCTTCGTGGTTTCGGTCGTCTGTTCGAGCAAGGAGCAAAACTCGCTGGTGGTATGCTCAATAAGCAACTACAGCAGGAGCACAAGCTCTGGGCTGAAGAAAGCAAAATCAAGTTCGAGGGATTAGAAGATCAATACCTCCAGACTTTGAATGCCATTGGTACAGAGGAAGATCTTGGAGACATGGATAGGGAGGCGAGTATATGGGGGGCATGGCACGATCACGTTGACGCACTAGAGTCTGCCGGCCTTGAAGCTGCTGCCCAACTTTCTCCCAGGTCACAGCGCAGGATTCAAAAAGAACTAACCAACACGACGCGCATCATGCGAGAGAACCCAGGATCAGCCCTTCGTGAGTCCAACAACACTGTAGAACTGGCTCAACTTGATTTTTCTAACCAGCGGGCACTAAACAACTATTCAGGGATTCCAAAGGAGGGCGTAGGATCTCGCGCTGCCTTGGATATTGCTCGTGCAAATGACATGGTGCGCCGCCGGGTCATCACATCCGACAGGCTGAGTCAGGTGTTGACCACTACTTTAAATGGTGCGCGAGCTGCCTACTTCTCAGAGGGGTATCAGGGCCGGATTGACTTTGCACTTCAGATTTTTGGAGATCCAGGTTCTGGTGGATTGTCTGACCTTCCCGAATCGGTCAAGAAAAGAGAACGAGTCAACATACTGGAAAATCGAGATCGGTATATTGACGCAACCGACATACTTACTCCCAAATGGGGTGCCTATGTGCAGGAGCCACAGAGCCAGGTCGGTCAGATAGCCGGTCATTTCCCTATGATTTCTGGAGCCATCGCATACGAGCCACCAAAACGAGACTGGCAGTCGGTTGACGCATTCCAACAATTGCTCCACGTTAACGGATATACTCATGAGGCAAACAAACTCCTCGCTGAGACTGCCGTTGCAAGAAAACATCAAGCCAGAATCGACAACGCGGGAGTCGATGCTGCTAATGTAATTGAAGGTTTCATTGCGCCGGGCTTCACTCATCTGAGTGTGCTCAATAACATCGTTTCCAGCCCTGAAGCTTTAGATGATGCTATATCTCAAGCACCAGCCACCGTCTTCCGAGGGCTGATGCGAGATACAGAACAAGCGACAAAAGTCTTTACCGCTATCAACAACCACTTTGGCGGCCTTCTTCCTGAGTTTAGTAAACAACTCAACAACTTGATGGCCGAGGACGACCTCAATGCTTGGGAGGTCGCATCCCACTTGCTTGGTCGTGGCATCGATTCCCCCAATGCGATCGCGACTCTCCAGATTGGTGATAAACCCTTCACTTTTGCCGATGAAGTCATCCAAGATATCGTCGCCTACAACGCCTTTCGTGCTGTAGACCATCCACCTATCTCTGCGTTGAGTGCTACAAGGACTGATATTGACGAGAAACTGTTATCCGAGCCAACGGGAACAAACGAAAGAACAACCCTCCGCTCAAAACCAGAGTACATCTTTAACTATCTTAAAAATAACCCTGCCACTCAGGGTTATGACACTAACCAACTGAATGTACTAGCCAATAATGTGGCTGCTTACCAAGAACCAGCATTGCGACGAGTCGCAGGGGATTCTGGGTTGTCTGGACTAAGCCATTCGAGAAAAAAAGACTTGGTTATCGACATGGCTGCCAAGCAATTTCTAAACCGATATGAACCGATCGACTTCAACGACCAGAAGCTCGCGTGGCAAGTGCGGCTACCGGCTAACCAAAGACAGAACAGTCGAGGAGAAGGTGCTCCGACCCGGGCGTGGATGGTCGATAGTCTTGTGGACCTCTTGATGGAATCGAAAGAAAACTTTCGCGATAAATCCTTCAGTCAAATGACTAGAGAAACTATCGTGAAAGATGTAATCCCCTTCATCTCTGTTGTTCCATACAACGACGATGACGAGATGAGAGATGATTCAGGAATCTCAAAATACAAGGTTATGATTAACAATCCCGATGGGGAGGTAGGGGATACTGGGTATTTCAAAAACAGTCTGGGTTATAATCTTATCTTTCAACCTGACTACCGAAGCTCCATGGTCGGCATGATGTCAGAGTACCCAACATATTTAGGTGTAACAGAAGAAATCGCCCCAGAAGATCGGGACACCAGAGCTGAAGTTACTGCAATAGCAGCTCAACAGATTGTCAGCGGTGGTATTCCAGATAAATACTTTAACCCCGGAACTTTTGGTGGGTTTGCCGAGAGAGTCTTCGATACTACTGCTGAATATTTAGGTAACCAAGCCGGCGGTATCGGGCACGAGCTAGTGACTTCGGCAGAACTTATCGGTATGGCCTTTTTAACGCTTGGTTTAGAGGAAGGTGCAACCTTCGAGTCTACTCGTCAAGCAATGCTTGCTCACGCAAAAAAGCGCGAAGAAGACTACGCTGCAATCGATCGGGATATGGAGAATACTATCGGGTTCCAGTCCGGCGAGTGGTTTGAGTCTTGGGCCTCGTCTAAAATTCTTCAGAGTCCAAAGTATAGAGACAGATTCTTTAATGAGCTCCTACCATCAGTAGTGAGGGATTTCTCTCCTCAAATCACCACCGATGAAGAGGTGGATGTCCCTCTTATTGGACGGACGAAGGTTCGTCCAAGAATTCAACGGGTCTGGAAGCGATTGAGAAAGTTAGCTCGGGGCGATATTTCTGTTGAACCCGGACGAGCTGAAGGAGCAGACTATGACCTACCCGGTGGTCGTGACTCATTTACCGGAGAGGCTATACCACCACAAACACCCACAGACCTAAAGGGTGATGATGAGTACTATGCGATGATCACGCAAATAGCTTTTGAAATGTTGGAGAAGGAAGTGCAACTGGATATCCAAGACGACACTCGTGCGTTCATGGATATGTATGAAAGCGATATCGCCGGCCCGAGGCTAGAGTCTTACTACTTCACTCCAGATACTTTAAGAAGTCGGGTGGAAAACGAAGCACATCTAGCATTGAGATGGACACCACCTCCGCTGCCGCCGGTTGCTGCTGAAGATGCAGACATGGGCCTTGGGCAACCCTCGGCTGGCGCACTTCGTTTTGCGAACCGAGAAGGCGCGGTGGTCGTACCCAAAGGATTCAAGGGTTCTGGATTCGGAGAAGGTCCACTCATTCCTGAAGAAGTTGTAGATATCACGAAAGAGGCTGCTGCCGTTGTCTCTGGAAAGGATGTCGTTGTTTCTGGAAAGACCGGGTGGGATCGAACAATAGAAAATCTGTCAGACCTAAAGCGCGTTCCCGGAGCTGCTGTCGATATGTATGTTTCTGTAATCAAAGCACTCATCTGGGATATACCACAGAGAATTTCGACAGAGATGCCATCGCAGCCAGTCGGTTCATCCCCAGTGCTAGATGCTGGTGTTAAGTTAGCAGGGGGAGCCGCCCAACTGATGGAGGCGACTGTTAAATTCCCAGTAAATTTCTACACAAAGACAACTGAAGCGTTTCCCTCGCAGCCAGTTGGTTCTTCGCCAGTGTTAGACGTTGTCGGCGGTGCTGTAGGAGCAGTCGCAGAGCCTATGGGCAGAGGAGTCAAGTTCGGCGCAAGCATGATGTACGATGTAGGGAACGGATACATCGACCTCCTCGGTGAAACTCTAAAAGTACCCTACCAGATGTACATGAACCACATGGGTGGGCGAGAAGAGATGGCTAGAGTAATGAAAAACTTCAATCTGGCAATTGAAGTTCACGGGAAAGGAACCCCCCCCACTGTACTGACCGGACGAGCACAGTTCACAAACATGGGTGTTCGATTCCTTCCCTCTTTAGCACTGGATAACCAGGACTATTTGCAGAACCCTGCCTATGGAGGTGGAAGCGAAGTCGTGATTTCCATAAGACCACCAACTCAGCAGGAACAAATGTTCAACTCCCTGATAGAGGAAGGAACGGGAAGCCTCTACTGGTACTTGCCGCAACAAAATCCAAAGGCTGTTCAGATTACAAATAAGTGGGAAAAAGAAAACGCCAGCGTTGGAAACCTGATGCCTCGCACAGGGAAGGCTTACATTCCCCCTGGCTACACAACAGATGTTGAAGCTGTTCAGCAGGTTTGGAACATAGACCCCAAGAAGTCAGCTCAAACAGTCTCGGATTTCTTCTATCCCGTACTAGGAACCAGCGGGAAAGAAAAGTTGTACGGAAAGTTTGGTGCGATCCCAGGTGTTGCAGCCGAAGACCGGAAACCAGGCTGGATCAAACGCTACTACACGGCACAAAGTAAAAGTTTGTCAGAGACTTTTGGAACCGACCCGTTCATGGAAGCCAAGGGACTTCAGGCCGGGATAGCAACGATCATGCCGGGTAAGGGAGCCGCCGTCATCATGGGCCTGACCCTCGATCAGTTCTTTACAGTGCTCGAAGCTGGCGTTAACCGCTACGAATTTGAAAGAGGATCAGAGTGAGTTCTCAACTTCAACTATTACAAGAAGCCTATGGTGATCAGACGATTCAGAATCAGAGTCTTTCGTTGCTAGAGAATTTGGCCTCGCCAGCCGGTGCGTACGTTCCAGATAGTGGGTACTTCTCTCAGGTAGGCGCATTTTTTCGACAGACCAACACAGTCCAAAACGCTTACATGGCAATCAACAAACCCTTATTTGTTGACGACCCGTCATACAATCCAGCTCAAGATATCGAAGTCACGCAGAATGAGTGGATCAAGTCGGTCTACCCAGACGCTTTTGTTCGTCTGATGAAGTCCACAAGTCGCATGGAAACGAACCACCTTGTCAATCAGGTGAAAGAGGAACACGCAGATAGGCAGATTATCGAGAATGCCGGCTTGCTTGGCAATATCGGGTCGGGTCTCACAGCGGGGCTGGTGGACCCCGTTAACTGGGTGGCCATGGGAGGCGCAATGAAGGCCGCGAAGGCCGTAGGGCTTGCCACACGGCCTCTGGCGGTGGGTGCAGTAGGTGCCACGGAGAACGTGCTTGCCCTGACGGCAGCAGAACCCTTCCTTCAGGCAGCACAGGCGACCAGGACGACCGAAGAGTTCCAGCGAGACCTTGTAGGTGGGGCAGTCTTCGGCTCGATCCTGGGGGGTGTCGTGGGGTCCGTCTCGTCTGGCCGCACAGCAGTCAATCGACGACTCCTCGGAGCTGACTCCGCAGAGGACGCGATCGACCCGAACTCTTACAGGCAATGGCTTGCTGATAATCCATCAGACCAGCAAACACTTGACGATCTACTGGAGGGAAGCGAGGGCTTCTCGATATTCGGGGAAGATCGGGAACAAATCTCTGGAATCCTGCTCAAGGCTACCAAAGAAATAAACCCAGGTTTAGCCAGAGTGTTGGGCACAGGAAGAAACAACTTCCTCAGTCGTATGCTGGTGAGAATGTTGTTTCTGAATCCAGAGATGAACCTTGCAAGATCTCAGTCTCAGTTTGCTCGAGGTGCGCTCGATATCATGCTGAAGCCGGCAATCGTTCGTACCGATACGCTGAATCGTCAGAGCGTAGAAGCGGTGATGGGCATTGCAGAAATCGCAGCGTTGCGAGTCCGACACGCAATGGACGAAGCCTTTGCTGATTACCGACAGGGCGGGGGAGCACTGAGCAGTGATCAGATAATGGAGATCGCTGGTCGAGCAGCGGTGCGTGGCGATGTAGTAAATCAAAACACTCTCCCTGATTATGTTATCAGTCCCACTGACGGAACTCTGGTCGAGGTGAACCCATTTGAAGCACTCGACGAGGCTGGTGTGAAGGTTGTCGAGAAGATTGCCAAGACGAACAGGAAGTTCTTTGATGCATTCCGAAAGACAGCGATAGCAGTAGGTGCATTCACCGAGCAGGACTTCGTGGATCCAGACAAACTAGCCAACTACCTCACACGCAGATACTTGAAGGACAAGATCAAAGCGTTCGATCCTCAGTTCAAAGAATCAGTAAAACTAGGACTAGCGGAGAAGAAGAGACTTGAGTTGCCTGAGCTAGAGTCAGAAAGAGATGGAAGAACGACCGACCTCAACAACCTAGTAGCAAGGCTGGGCCGGATGGCCGACGACGATCCCGACCGGGCAGCTCTTACTTGGGATCGAGATCAACTAGTAAGAGAGATTGAAGAGTACGAAACAGCCATCTCTTTGCTCGGTGATGAATCTCAGTGGGACTACGTTGCAGATTTAGTTCAGCAAAACATTACCGATGACATATCGGATGGACCTACCGGACTCATGAGCAACAGCCTTAAGCGCAGAGTGCTGGACATTGACGATCGTTTCCTTGCTGGTTTTGTTGAGACCAATGTCTCTAACATTCAAGCACACCAGATCAGAACGCTGCTTCCCAAACTCATCATGAGTGGAGAACTAGACAAGAGCATGGACGGCTTTCAAGTATCTAGGAAACTCCAACGCAGACTTACAGCCACAACAAAGAAGCTCGAAGAACTACAGAGTGACCCAAACAATCTGAACTTAGACAAGATCTCGGAGGTTCGTCTGGACCTTGAGTTGCTTCTCGATGACGCAGCTCACCTGAGACTTTCCACTCACCTGAGATTACAGCTTGACGTTGAAAGACTCGGCTTCTCCTCGATGCAAGAAGCCCAGGTTCGAGTCAACGATCTAGTTACAGCACTCAAGACAACAAAAAGGGAACTGAGTGACAAGGCTCGGCGAGTGGAGGTCCACGACCTGGAAATCACGAGAGCCACTTCAGCACTCTCAGCAGCCCAAGGTAGAAATCTGGGCCGCACTGTCATTCAAAACCTCCAGGACACACTAGACACACTCAAGCAGAATCGAAGTGATCTCAAGAACGACATCAAGATGTTACGTCTTGAGGGGAACGATACTCGCGATTCGCTCGGGAATATCTCAGAGCAAATGATATACGGTAAAGGCTCCGCAAGCGAACGCCTGGGAGGAAACACTGCAACGAGAAGGCAGGAACTCCGTTTCGGTGCGAACTACCTGTCGATGGGTGGAGCAATAACCGAGGAGCAAAAACTTGTCCGGCTCATGATGTTGAAGAACTCCGTAGTCAACAGAGTTTCAAATTCTCGACGCGAGGCTTACGAGATCAACCTACACGACGAGCAAATGTTGAGAAGGATTCAGGAAGACTACGCAAGGCTACGAAACAATGTGGATGTTGAGTACCAAAGCCAGCGCATAACCTTCAAAAGAAAGAAACGTGAAACA
>TARA_R110000824_G_scaffold153691_2_pt1 | contig 13336 bp, 11 predicted proteins | sample TARA_R110000824 | Tara Oceans TARA_R110000824 (sample SAMEA4397747) | marine metagenome | biome: Polar Biome; feature: [MES] marine water layer (ENVO:01000295) within the mesopelagic zone...; material: water (ENVO:00002006), including particulate matter (ENVO:01000060) such... | reverse complement strand
GGTTGTGGGTTCGAGTCCCTCCTCTCCTGCCAATCTGGTTGATCTATAAGTAAAAGTCTTGTATACCGCCGGGTCATTCACCGGTTGAAGGATTTTTGAAGAATTATGGCAAAGGTAAATCCAGGAGCTTTTATCCGCCAAGTGCGGCAGGAAGCCTCGAAAGTCACATGGCCGACACGTAAGGAAACGCTAGTGACGACGGGGATGGTGTTTGTGATGGTTTTTCTGGCATCCATGTTCTTCTTCCTGGTAGACACCGGCATTCAGTTTGTCATCAAAACAATTATGTCCCTGGGATCCTGATCACATGGCAAAACGTTGGTACATCATTCACGCCTATTCGGGTTTTGAGAAGAAAGTCGCTCAATCCGTCAAGGAGCAGGCCATTGTCAAGGGAATGGCGGACTTATTCGAGGATGTCCTGGTACCGGTTGAGGAAGTTGTTGAGGTTCGGCGCGGTCAGAAGGTTAACGCGGAGCGCAAGTTTTTCCCGGGTTACGTGCTCGCCCATATGGAGATGAATGACGAGACATATCATCTTGTGAAGAATCTACCGAAAGTGACCGGTTTCCTCGGGAATGGTAACAAACCGACGCCGATCTCCGAGAAGGAGGCATTGGCGGTGCTCAATCAGGTGCAGGAGGGGATTGAACGGCCGAAGCCGTCCGTCACGTTCGAGCTGGGTGAGGAAGTGCGTGTCAGTGATGGTCCGTTCGCGACATTCATGGGACAGGTCGAGGAAGTAGATGAGGAAAAGGCGAAATTGAAAGTCTCGGTTTCCATTTTCGGGCGTTCTACTCCGGTTGAGCTTGACTATTCGCAAGTCGAGAAGAGCTGAATATTCGAAAATTCCGCATGGTGCGGATCGTTGTGGGAGGCCGGCCATGGTCGTACCACAGCCCCTTAATTTGAAGAGGGTTTAAAATGGCAAAGAAGATTAAAGGTTATATCAAGTTGCAGGTCCCTGCGGGACAGGCAAATCCATCCCCGCCCATTGGCCCGGCCTTGGGTCAGCAGGGTGTGAATATCATGGAATTCTGCAAGGCATTCAATGCCTCTACAGGAAACATGGAAGGTGGCATGCCGATCCCGACGGTCATCACGGTTTATGCCGATCGGTCGTTTAGTTTTATCACTAAAACGCCGCCGGCGTCCTATTTCCTGAAAAAGGCTGCCAATCTTAAAAAAGGCGGCAGCACGCCGAGCAAGGAAGTTGCAGGCAAGGTAACCGTCGCACAGGTGCGTGAAATTGCCGAAGCGAAAATGGTAGACCTGAATGCCAATGACATTGATTCGGCCATGAATATTATCAAAGGCTCTGCCCGGTCTATGGGCCTGGAAGTGGTGGGGTAGGATCATGGCAAAATTGACTAAGAGACAAAAAGCCGCAGTTGATGTAATTGACCGCGAGAAATTTTATGGCCTCGACGAAGCAGTCGAGATCATCAAGGCTCACGCAAAGTCGAAATTCGACGAAACCGTTGAAATCGCGATGAACCTGGGTGTTGATCCTCGGCATGCGGACCAGATGGTGCGCGGCGTGATCCAGTTACCGAATGGCACAGGTAAGTCTGTGCGGGTTGCCGTGTTTGCCCGTGGTGACAAGGCGGAAGAGGCGACCGCCGCAGGCGCTGATCTCGTTGGTGCGGAAGACCTGATGGAAAAAATCCAGGCGGGTGAAATGAATTTCGACCGCTGCATCGCAACGCCGGATATGATGGCTGTTGTTGGCCGCCTCGGCAAGGTGCTGGGCCCGCGCGGCCTGATGCCGAACCCGAAACTGGGCACGGTAACGCCGAATGTCAGTGAAGCCGTCGCGGCTGCCAAAGGTGGGCAGGTCGAATTCCGGGCGGAAAAGACCGGTATTATTCATGCCGGCCTTGGAAAGTCCAGCTTCACAAAGGAAGCCTTGAGTGAAAATATCAAGGCTTTTGTCGAAGCCGTGGCGAAATCCAAGCCAAGCGGGGCAAAAGGAACATTTATCAAGAAGATCGCCGTCAGCTCGACAATGGGCCCCGGCGTGAAACTTGAAATCGGCGACGTGATCTAACGCCGAATACGGAATTTGCCGCATTTCGGTGCGGCAAGTGTCGGGCTGGTCCGCCAGCCCGTCTGTCCAAGACTGCAGGTGTTCCCGGAAATATCTATTTTCGGGAATTTAAAAGCAAACCGTTGCCTGCATAGACAGGGAAGCTAAATAATTCGCTGCGTGTCAGCAATTCAGGTGGACCTGGGACAGTTTAACCGGACCCGACGCAAGTCAGGTTCAAATGTAAACGGAATGTCTTGCGTAATTATGACATTCCTAATACTGGAGACGACGAGTGGACCGATCGCAAAAAGAAGCGGTGGTTGCCGAGCTAAACGGTGTCTTTAACGAGGCAGCTGTTGTTGTTGTCGCCGAATACAGTGGTCTCACTGTGGCGGAAATGACAGATCTGCGTGTGAAGATGCTTGATGCCGGAGCCAGCTTCAAAGTGACTAAAAATCGGCTTGCGCGTCTCGCTCTTGACGGCACGGACTACAGTTCCCTGTCCGGTAAACTCAAAGGCCCGGTCGGTATCGCCTATTCAAGCGATCCGGTTGCGGCTCCCAAAGTTGCCACGGACTATGCAAAGGGAAATGAGAAGTTCATCGTTATCGGAGGTGCCATGGGAGCAACGGAACTTGATCCGGATGGGGTCAAGTCTCTTGCCAGCCTGCCATCTCTTGATGAACTTCGTGGAAAACTGGTCGGGTTGCTTCAGGCCCCTGCGACAAAAATCGCAGGTGTCCTTCAGGCTCCTGCCGGTCAGTTGGCCCGTGTCCTGTCGGCGAAAGCCGAACAGGGTTAGATGTAATAGCCAGTTAATTTTAAACGAAACCAATAGGTTTACCTGAGGAGAATAGTACAATGGCCGATCTCGAAAAGATTGCCGAAGACCTTTCCAGCCTGACTGTGCTGGAAGCTGCAGACCTTGCAAAACTTCTGGAAGAAAAATGGGGCGTTTCTGCTGCTGCTCCTGTTGCTGTTGCCGCTGCTGGCGGTGCTGCTGCAGGTGGTGACGCAGCCGCTGCGGAAGAAAAGGATGAATTCGATGTCATTCTTGCTTCTGTCGGTGACAAGAAAATCAACGTCATTAAAGAGGTCCGTGCAATTACGGGCCTTGGTCTTAAGGAAGCGAAAGACCTCGTTGAAGGCGCCCCTAAGCCTGTTAAGGAAGGTGCTCCTAAAGACGAAGCAGCCAAGATCAAAGAACAGCTTGAAGGCGCAGGCGCGACTGTTGAGCTTAAATAAGCAGTGCAGATGCGGCGACCTTTGGGGAGCTGAAATGGTAACGGGGAAGGCGGCTTTTGCTGCCTTCCCCGCAGCCGCTTTCTAAGCAGGCAAGCGGTAATCCGGCGGGATTTCAAAAGCGTGGCTTTTCCGGTAGTCCGAAAACCGGAGCGAAATTTGTCGGACGTTCTTCCGCCCTCTCCTGGTTAAGGTAAGGTTGGTGAAGACCGGCAAGCAGCCTTTCTGAGAGAGGTTGTTTTTTAGTTGGCCAATAAACATACGGGGATTTGGCATGGGCATATTGCAGTCGTTCACCGGTCGCAAGCGCGTTCGTAAGAATTTTGGAAGTATCGAGGCGGCAACTGAAATGCCGAACTTGATTGAGGTTCAGAAAACCTCATACGATGCGTTTTTGATGAAAGACACACCGCCCGAGACGCGTGGCGATGAAGGTTTACAGTCTGTTTTCAAATCCGTTTTTCCGATCAAGGACTTCGCCGATACGGCCAGCCTTGAATTTGTTTCCTACGAGTTTGAAGCTCCGAAATATGACGAGGAAGAATGCCAGCAGCGCGGCATGACCTTCGGTGCGCCGCTCAAAGCGACGCTGCGCCTGATCGTCTTCGAAGTGGACCCGGATACGGAAGCGAAATCGGTTCTCGATATCAAGGAACAGAGTGTTTACATGGGCGATATGCCGCTCATGACCGACAAGGGCACCTTCATCATCAACGGGACTGAGCGGGTCATCGTTTCCCAGATGCATCGTAGCCCGGGCGTTTTCTTCGACCACGACAAGGGCAAGACCCATGCGAGCGGCAAGCTTCTCTTTGCAGCGCGCGTTATTCCCTATCGGGGTTCCTGGCTCGATTTCGAGTTTGATGCAAAAGACATTGTGCATGTCCGCATCGACCGCCGCCGCAAACTGCCTGTTACGGCATTGCTCCAGGCGCTTGATATGAGTCATGAGGATATCCTCAATTATTTCTACGATCGTGTGGACTACAAGCTGGAGAAAAAGGGCTGGCGCACACCGTTCAATGTTGAACGCGTCCGTGGCAGCCGCCTGATCCGCGATCTTGTGGATGCGGACACCCAGAAAGTTGTCGCCGAGGCTGGTACAAAGATCACCCAGCGGCTCGCCAAGAAGCTGATGGACGAAGGCCTGAAAGACATGCTGGTCGGTCATCTCGATCTGGTGGGTCGGTATATCGCCGAAGACCTGATCAACGAGAAAACCGGTGAGGTTTTTGTCGAAGCAGGAGAAGAGCTGACGGAAGCACTGATTGATCAGCTGGAAGCAGCCGGTTTTAAGGAAATTCCGACCCTCGATATCGATAATGTGAATGTCGGCCCATACATCCGCAACACGTTGGCGGTCGACAAGAGCAATTCACGTGATCAGGCACTGATTGATATTTACCGGGTCATGCGCCCGGGTGAACCGCCGACCGAGGAAACAGCGGAAGCCTTGTTTAATGGGCTCTTTTTCGACTCTGAGCGTTATGATCTCTCGGCTGTTGGCCGGGTGAAAATGAACCTGCGCCTTGATCTTGAGGTTGAAGATACGGTGCGTGTCCTGCGCAAGGAAGACATTCTGGAAGTTGTTAAGACTCTGGTCCGCCTCAAGGACGGCCATGGTGAAACTGACGATATTGATAACCTCGGCAACCGGCGGGTTCGTTCCGTCGGGGAACTGATGGAGAACCAGTATCGCATTGGCCTGCTCCGCATGGAGCGCGCTATTCGTGAGCGGATGAGCTCGGTCGAGATTGATACGGTCATGCCGCATGACCTGATCAATGCGAAACCGGCGGCCGCCGCTGTGCGCGAATTCTTCGGCTCCAGCCAGCTCAGCCAGTTCATGGATCAGACGAATCCACTTTCGGAAATCACGCATAAGCGGCGCCTGTCGGCGCTTGGCCCGGGCGGTTTGACCCGTGAACGGGCGGGCTTTGAGGTTCGGGACGTGCATCCGACCCATTATGGTCGCATCTGTCCGATTGAAACACCGGAAGGTCCGAACATTGGCTTGATCAACTCGTTGGCAACATTTGCGCGGGTGAATAAATACGGCTTTATCGAAAGCCCGTATCAGCGTGTTGAAAACGGCAAGTTGACCGGCGACGTTAAATATCTCTCCGCTATGGAAGAGAGCAAGCATACGATCTCCCAGGCGAACGCGGCCCTTGATGAAAAGGGTCAGTTCACGGAAGACTTCGTGCGCTGCCGGGCGCAAGGCGAATATGTTGTCGCCAAGCCGGAAGACGTGACCTATATCGACGTGTCGCCGAAACAGCTGGTGTCCGTTGGTGCGGCGCTTATTCCGTTTCTGGAAAATGACGATGCGAACCGCGCCCTGATGGGATCGAACATGCAGCGGCAGGCTGTACCATTGCTCCGGGCTGAAGCACCGTTTGTCGGTACAGGCATGGAAGAGCGGGTGGCCCGCGACTCCGGCGTTGCCACAACGGCGAAGCGTTCCGGTATTGTAGATCAGGTTGATGCAACCCGCATCGTGATCCGTGCGACGGATGAGCAGGATCTTAGCAAGTCAGGTGTAGACATCTATAACTTGCTGAAGTTCCAGCGTTCCAACCAGAACACCTGCATTACCCAGCGTCCGCTGGTGAAGGTGGGCGACAAGGTTGAGGCCGGTGACATCATTTGTGATGGTCCCTCCACGGATCTGGGCGAGCTTGCGCTTGGCCGTAACGTGCTGGTCGCCTTCATGCCGTGGAACGGTTATAACTTTGAGGATTCCATCCTGATCTCCGAACGGATCGTGAAGGACGATGTCTTTACGTCGATCCATATTGAGGAATTTGAGGTGATGGCCCGTGATACGAAGCTCGGTCCGGAAGAAATCACCCGCGATATTCCGAACGTTGGTGAAGAAGGGCTTAAAAACCTCGACGAAGCTGGCATCGTTTATGTCGGGGCGGAAATCCAGCCGGGTGACATTCTTGTTGGCAAGATCACGCCAAAGGGTGAAAGTCCGATGACACCGGAAGAAAAGCTTCTCCGGGCGATCTTCGGCGAGAAGGCGTCCGATGTCCGCGATACCTCCCTGCGTTTGCCGCCAGGTGTTGCCGGTACGGTTGTTGAAGTTCGTGTCTTCAACCGCCACGGTGTTGAGAAGGACGAGCGCGCGCTCGCCATCGAACGCGACGAGATCGAGCATCTGGCAAAAGACCGCGACGACGAAAAAGCGATCCTGGAGCGGACGATTTATGACCGCCTCAAGGGACTGCTGGATGGAGAAAAGGTTGCCTCCGGGCCGAGTGAGTTCAAAGCCGGTGAGGAGATCAAGTCCGAAAAACTTCTGGAACTGCATCCGGGCGTTTGGTGGCAGATCAGCGTCAAGAACGACGAGGCAATGGAGAAAATCGAACAGCTCAAGAAGCAGTATGATGAAGCTATTGGCGGTCTTCGCGCCCGCTTCGAGAACAAGGTCGATAAATTGCAGCGTGGGGACGAGTTGCCGCCGGGCGTCATGAAGATGGTCAAAGTCTTCGTGGCCGTTAAGCGCAAGCTGCAGCCGGGTGACAAAATGGCCGGCCGTCACGGGAACAAGGGTGTTATCTCCCGGATCCTGCCGGAAGAGGATATGCCTTATCTCGAAGATGGCAAGCCTGTCGATATCGTGCTGAACCCGCTGGGTGTGCCGTCGCGTATGAACGTTGGCCAGATTCTGGAAACGCATCTGGGCTGGGCGAGCCATGGTATCGGAACACAGGTTACCGAGATCATGAACCGTATCCGTCACGGATCGGCGGATCTTGAGCCACTCAAAGCCAAGCTGAAAGAAGTTTATGGCGATGAGGAATATGAGGAAAAAATCTCCGGCATGTCCGATGAGCAGTTCCTCGAGCTTGGTGGTAACCTGCGCAATGGTGTGCCCATGGCAACGCCAGTGTTCGATGGAGCGAAGGAGGATGATATCAACCGTCTTCTGGAAATTGCCGGTCTCGATACCTCGGGTCAGGTAACGCTCATTGACGGTCGAACAGGCGAGACATTTGATCGCAAGGTGACCGTGGGCTATATCTATATGTTAAAGCTGCACCATCTGGTCGATGACAAGATTCACGCGCGGTCGATCGGTCCTTACAGCCTCGTTACCCAGCAGCCACTGGGCGGTAAGGCACAGTTCGGCGGACAGCGGTTCGGTGAGATGGAAGTCTGGGCCCTGCAGGCCTATGGCGCCGCCTATACTCTGCAGGAAATGTTGACCGTGAAGTCGGACGACGTGGCAGGGCGAACAAAAGTCTATGAAGCCATTGTTCGCGGTGACGATACGTTTGAAGCTGGTATTCCGGAAAGCTTCAACGTTCTGGTCAAGGAAATGCGGTCCTTGTGCCTCAATGTGGAGCTTTCGCAGATCGGCTACTGATCAATTGGGTCCCGGCTTCGGCCGGGACGTTGATCAAAACAGGTATTTTTTTAAGGCTGCTTTATCAAGCGCCTCCCGGGGACCCCGGGGTTTAAAAGGAGAGATGGTCCATGAATGAGTTGATGAACCTTTTTGGTCAGCCACAGGGCACTCAGGCTTTTGATGAAATCCGAATTTCGATTGCGTCGCCGGAGCGGATCCGGTCGTGGTCCTTCGGTGAAATCAAGAAGCCCGAAACCATCAATTACCGTACGTTCAAACCGGAAAAAGACGGTCTTTTCTGCGCCCGTATCTTTGGTCCGATCAAGGATTATGAATGCCTGTGCGGCAAGTACAAGCGGATGAAGTATCGCGGGATCACCTGTGAGAAATGCGGTGTTGAAGTCACGCTTTCGAAGGTTCGCCGTGAACGCATGGCGCACATTGAGCTGGCGTCCCCGGTCGCCCATATCTGGTTCCTGAAATCACTTCCGTCCCGTATCGGGCTTTTGCTCGATATGACGCTGAAAGACCTGGAACGGATCCTGTATTTCGAAAACTATGTCGTCGTTGAGCCGGGCCTGTCGCCGCTCAAGCAGTTCCAGCTTTTGAGCGAGGAAGAGTATCTGGATGCGCAGGACGAATATGGCGAGGACGCCTTCACTGCCGGTATTGGTGCGGAAGCTATCCGCGATATTCTGACTTCCCTGGATCTGGAAACCATTCGCGACGAAATCCGGGAAGAAATGGCGACGACAACCTCGGAAGCTAAGCCACGTAAGCTCGCGAAGCGCCTGAAAATCATTGAAGCCTTCATGGAGTCGGGGAACCGTCCTGAATGGATGATCCTGCAGGTCATTCCGGTCATTCCGCCGGAACTGCGCCCGCTGGTTCCGCTGGATGGCGGTCGCTTCGCAACCTCCGACCTCAACGATCTCTATCGCCGGGTGATCAACCGGAACAACCGTCTGAAACGGCTGATCGAGCTGCGCGCGCCGGACATCATTGTCCGTAACGAAAAGCGCATGCTTCAGGAATCCGTTGATGCCCTCTTTGATAACGGCCGTCGCGGCCGGGTGATTACGGGCGCCAACAAGCGGCCGCTGAAATCCCTGTCCGACATGCTGAAAGGCAAGCAGGGCCGGTTCCGTCAGAACCTGCTTGGTAAGCGCGTCGACTATTCCGGCCGTTCCGTTATCGTGGTCGGGCCGGAGCTGAAGCTCCATCAATGCGGCCTGCCGAAGAAGATGGCGCTGGAGCTGTTCAAGCCCTTCATTTATGCCAAGCTCGAACTCAAGGGCATGGCGGCAACCGTCAAGATGGCGAAGAAGCTGGTCGAGAAAGAGCGCCCGGAGGTCTGGGATATTCTGGAAGAAGTGATCCGGGAACATCCGGTTCTGCTTAACCGCGCACCGACGCTTCACCGTCTTGGTATTCAGGCGTTTGAGCCGATCCTGATTGAAGGCAAGGCCATTCAGCTTCATCCACTCGTCTGTACGGCCTTTAACGCCGATTTTGACGGTGACCAGATGGCGGTTCATGTGCCGCTTTCACTGGAAGCGCAGCTTGAAGCCCGCGTTCTCATGATGTCCACCAACAACATCCTGAGTCCGGCGAGCGGCAAGCCGATCATCGTGCCCAGCCAGGACATCGTTCTTGGTATCTACTATCTCACTATGGATATGGCGAATGAGCCAGGTGAGGGGATGGTAATTGCCGATGTAGCGGAAGCCCAGCACGCGATCGATAATAGGATTCTGACCCTTCACAGCAAGGTCAAGACCCGGATTAATGTGGTGCAGGAAGACGGCACCGAAATCCGCAAAGTCGTCGAGACAACCCCGGGCCGGATGCTGATTGAAGAAATTCTGCCAAAGAATGCCAAAATCAGCTTTGATCTGATCAACCGCCTGTTGACCAAAAAGGAAATCACGCAGGTTATTGACGAAGTTTACCGTCATTGCGGGCAGAAAGAGACGGTGATCTTTGCGGACCGTTTGATGGGTCTCGGCTTCTCGCATGCCTGCCGGGCCGGTATTTCCTTCGGTAAGGATGACATGCGCATTCCGGAATCGAAAGACAAACTGGTTGAAGATACCCGTAAACTCGCCGAAGAGTATGAGCGGCAGTATTACGATGGTCTGATCACGCAGGGTGAGAAATACAACAAGGTCATTGATGCCTGGTCGCAATGTACGGACCGTGTCGCGGATGAGATGATGAAAGTCATTGAAGCCGTGGAGATGGACGAGAACAATCGTCAGGTCGGCATTAACTCCATCTACATGATGGCGAACTCCGGTGCTCGTGGTTCTGCAGCCCAGATGAAACAGCTTGCCGGTATGCGCGGCCTGATGGCCAAGCCGTCCGGCGAGATCATCGAGACACCGATTATCTCCAACTTCAAGGAAGGCCTGAGCGTTCTCGAGTACTTCAACTCGACGCATGGCGCGCGTAAGGGTCTCGCGGATACGGCGCTCAAGACGGCTAACTCCGGTTACCTGACCCGCCGTCTGGTGGACGTTGCCCAGGATTGTGTCGTGATAGAAGAAGATTGCGGAACTGAAAAGGGTGTGACCGTACGCGAGGTTGTTGAAGGCAGCGATATCATCGCAACCTTGAGCGATCGCCTGTTGGGCCGGACCGCGGCTGTTGACGTTGTTAATCCGTCAACGGATGAAGTCATCGTGGCGGGCGGCGAGATGTTTGATGAGGCGAGCTCGCTTCTTGCGGAAACCTCTGGTGTCGAGCAGGTGTTGATCCGTTCGGTTCTAACCTGTGAAACGAAGGGCGGTATCTGCGGAAAATGTTACGGTCGTGACCTTGCCCGCGGGACACCCGTCAATATTGGTGAGGCTGTTGGCGTTATTGCGGCACAGTCTATCGGTGAGCCCGGAACACAGCTGACGATGCGAACCTTCCATATCGGTGGTACGGCTCAGGTTGCTGAGATTTCCTCGATCGATGCGTCACATGACGGTACGATCCGGCTTGAAAACCGCAATGTTGTTGTCAACAGCACAGGAAATCCGATTGTGATGGGGCGGAACTCCGAACTGGTTCTGGTCGATGACAATAACCGGGAGCGTGCGCGCCACCGCATTACTTATGGTACGCGGTTGCTCGTTGACGATGGGTCGGCGGTCAAGAAGGGCGATAAGTTGGCGCAGTGGGATCCGTTCACCACGCCGGTTATCACGGAAATTGAGGGTACGGTCAGCTACAAGGACCTTGTTGGCGGCGTCTCCATGGCGGAGCAGGTGGATGAAGCCACCGGCATCGCCCGGAAGATTGTTGTTGACTGGAAATCACAGCCGAAGGGAAGTGATTTGCGGCCGCGTATTACCCTGCGCGGAAGCGATGGGGAACTTCTGACACTTCCAAGCGGTCATGAGGCACGCTACTTCCTGCCCGTCGATGCGATCCTGTCGGTTGAAGATGGCGCGGACGTACAGGCTGGTGACGTGCTGGCACGTATTCCTCGTGAAGGGTCCAAGACCAAGGATATTACCGGTGGTCTGCCCCGTGTGGCCGAGCTTTTCGAAGCGCGGCGTCCGAAGGACCATGCGATTATCGCCGAGGCGGACGGTTTCGTCGAATTCGGCAAGGACTACAAGTCCAAGCGCCGGGTCTCGATCCGTCCGGAAGAGGAAGGGGCGGAACCTGTCGAATATCTCATTCCGAAAGGCAAGCATCTCTCTGTTAATGAGGGCGACTATGTCCGTACCGGCGACTATCTTCTCGATGGGAACCCGGCACCGCACGATATCCTGAAAGTACTGGGCGTTGAGGCGCTGGCAAACTTCCTGATCAATGAAATTCAGGATGTTTACCGACTGCAGGGCGTGAAGATCAACGACAAGCATATTGAAGTGATCTGCCGTCAGATGCTGCAGAAGGTCGAGATCGAGAAGCAGGGCGAAAGCTCCTTCCTGATCGGTGAGCAAATCGACCGTGAAGAGTTCGAAGCGCAGAATGAAAAGCTGGTCGACGCAGGCAAGGCTCCGGCGGAAGGCAGCCCGATCCTGCTGGGTATTACGAAAGCCAGCCTGCAGACGAATTCCTTTATCTCCGCAGCGTCCTTCCAGGAGACGACACGGGTTCTGACGGAGGCTTCGGTCGCCGGCAAGAAGGATACCCTGCTGGGCCTCAAGGAGAACGTGATCGTTGGCCGTTTGATTCCGGCAGGTACCGGGTCGCAGATGAACCGCATGAAGCTGATTGCGGCGAAACGCGACCGGGAGATCCAGGAGAATTCAGAGTCTGCTGTAGACGTACTGGAATCCGAAGGAGTGGAAGAGACGTCTGCCGCCGAGTAGCTCGGCCGGAATCGGTATGTTCTGTCGCTGCAGCAGCGGCGCATAGCCTGAGATTAAAAGCGGTGCCCGGTATCGGGCGCCGCTTTTTCTATATATAAAATGGCAAATAGATGGTTATGGGCAAGCGCGTTTCATTGCCGGGTGTCAAAATCTCTTGAAATCTGCCAAAAAGCGGGGAGTTGAGAGCGCAAAAAGGAACGCACGGAAAGATTAACAAAAAGGCAATCTTTTCTGCTTGACTGTGCCGGACCTCACCCATATATTGCGCGCTCCTGACAGCAAGTCGTGTACGTCATTTTCCGTGTGTCGTCAGGATTTTTTTAAAAAACACACGTGTCAAGTCTATTCGGGTGGACGCAAAAAACCTGACCGCGAGCAGAGCCGCAGCTGCGCGCGGCTGTTCTGTTTGCGGCAACGCATGATAGGAAGAAGAATGCCTACTATTAATCAGCTGATCAGAAACCCCCGCAAGGCGCCGGTTTCACGCAACAAAGTGCCCGCCATGGAGGCGTGCCCGCAAAAGCGTGGTGTTTGCACAAGAGTTTATACGACGACTCCGAAGAAGCCGAACTCAGCTTTGCGGAAAGTTGCTCGTGTTCGTCTGACCAATGGCTTTGAGGTTACAAGCTATATCCCTGGTGAAGGCCATAACCTGCAGGAGCATTCGGTTGTTTTGATCCGTGGTGGTCGTGTGAAGGACTTGCCGGGTGTTCGTTATCACATCATTCGTGGTGTGCTGGATACGCAAGGCATTGCGGATCGCCGTCAGCGTCGCTCCAAATACGGCGCGAAGAAGCCGAAATAAGGGAATTATCGAATGTCACGTCGTCACGCAGCTGAAAAGCGCCAAGTTCTCCCTGATGCAAAATATGGGGACGTTGTTCTGACCAAGTTCATGAACTCCCTCATGTTTGACGGGAAAAAGTCTACTGCCGAAGGCATCGTTTACGGTGCTTTTGACATTATCGAGAAGAAAACCGGTTCGAGTGCGGTTGAGGTCTTCCATGAAGCGCTCGACAAAATCAAACCGGACCTTGAGGTGCGGTCTCGTCGTGTTGGCGGCGCTACCTATCAGGTGCCGGTCGAAGTCCGCTCGGAGCGCGGACAGGCCCTTGCCATTCGCTGGCTGATTTCTAGCGCTCGCAAGCGCTCCGAAGTCACCATGGTGGATCGCCTTTCCGGTGAAATTCTCGATGCGTCGAACGAGCGCGGGGGCGCTGTCAAGAAACGCGAAGACACTCACAAGATGGCAGAGGCGAACCGTGCTTTTGCTCATTATCGCTGGTAATCGAAATATTTACGCAAGCTTGATCTAGGATTACAGACATGGCACGCAAAACGCCCATCGAAAAATACCGCAACATTGGCATTATGGCCCATATTGAC
>TARA_R110000824_G_scaffold99883_2_pt1 | contig 13340 bp, 14 predicted proteins | sample TARA_R110000824 | Tara Oceans TARA_R110000824 (sample SAMEA4397747) | marine metagenome | biome: Polar Biome; feature: [MES] marine water layer (ENVO:01000295) within the mesopelagic zone...; material: water (ENVO:00002006), including particulate matter (ENVO:01000060) such as...... | reverse complement strand
CGCGGCATCACGATTCTCGCAAAATGCACCAGCGTCGAGTGGAAGGGCACGCGGATCAATATTGTTGATACCCCGGGCCATGCCGATTTCGGCGGCGAAGTAGAACGCATTCTGTCGATGGTCGACGGTGTGATCCTTCTCGTGGACAGTGCCGAAGGCGCGATGCCGCAAACCAAATTCGTGACCGGCAAAGCCTTGGCTCTTGGTTTGAAACCAATTGTTGTCGTCAACAAGATCGATCGTCCTGATGGCCGCGCAGAAGAAGTGCTCGACGAAGTGTTCGACCTGTTCGTCAATCTCGACGCCAATGACGAACAGCTGGACTTTCCAACGCTCTTCGCCAGCGGCCGCAACGGCTATGCCGGTACCAGTCCAGACGTACGCGAAGGTGATCTTTCGCCGCTGTTCGACAAGATTATTGAACATGTACCTGAGCCCGACGTTGATCCCGATGCGGAATTCAAGTTTCTGGTCACCTTGCTCGACCGCGACAATTTCGTTGGCCGCATATTGACCGGCAAGGTTGAAAGCGGAAAGATCGACATCAACATGCCGATCCACGCGATCGACATGGACGGAAATATCGTCGAAACCGGCCGCGCTACCAAGATCATGGCCTTTAACGGCCTCGAACGCGTCCCCGTGGAAAGCGCCAAGGCGGGTGATATCATCTCCCTCGCCGGCCTGACCAAAGCGACCGTTTCCAACACGATATGCGATGTTTCTGTAAAAACACCAATTGCTGCACAGCCGATTGATCCACCCACGCTTTCGATGCGCTTTGCGGTGAACGACAGCCCGGTTGCCGGCCGCGAAGGCGACAAGGTCACCAGCCGCGTGATCCGCGATCGTCTGGCACGCGAAGCCGAATCCAATGTCGCGATCAAAGTGACCGAAAGCGACGACAAGGACAGCTTTGAAGTTGCTGGCCGCGGCGAATTGCAGCTCGGCGTGCTGATCGAAACGATGCGTCGCGAAGGTTTTGAACTCGGCATTTCCCGTCCTCGCGTTCTCTACCGCGAAGAAAATGGCAAGCGCCAGGAACCATATGAAACCGTCGTCATCGACGTTGATGACGAATATTCCAGCACCGTGGTTTCCAAGATGCAGCGCCGCAAAGCGGAACTGACCGAGCAGCGTCCTTCCGGCGCCGGCAAAACCCGCCTGACCTTCTCCGCCCCTTCCCGCGGTTTGATCGGCTATCACGGCGAATTTCTGTCCGACACCCGCGGCACCGGCCTGATGAACCGTCTGTTTGAAAAATATGACGATTATAAGGGCGTTATCGAAGGCCGTCCAGTTGGCGTGCTGGTATCGAACGGCACCGGCAACACCGCAGCTTATGCGCTGAACATGCTTGAAGAGCGCGGCGTGTTGTTTATCGGCGCACAGACCCCGGTTTACGAAGGCATGATCATTGGCGAAAATGCCAAGCCTGGCGATCTCGACGTCAATCCGATGAAATCCAAGGCGCTGACCAACTTCCGCGTCTCGGGCAAGGAAGACGCCATCCGCCTGACCACGCCGAAAGTCATGACGCTCGAACAGGCAATTGCCTATATCGACAATGACGAGCTGGTCGAGGTCACGCCAAAGAACATCCGCTTGCGCAAACGCTATCTCGATCCGAACGATCGCAAGAAAGCATCGCGTCAGGCAGCGGCGGCCTAAATCAGCCTTTTCCCGCTGGCTCGACGAATATTCTTGTGTGATCCGAGCCGGCGGGAGCTAAAGCCCCGATGGCTCGACGACAAATATTTCCCCGTCGGAGTCGGCGAGAATTAGGTTATTTTCTCGATCCGTTCCGATCGCTACAATAGCGTCGAGACTACCGGCATCTGATGCAAAATCGGCATTGAGAAGTTCGTATCGTGATGAGGGGACTATTCCTCCCCCCATCAGGTCATTTATCCGGACTGCCCAAATTTTCCCGCTATCCCTGTCTGCAAATATATATTTTGACTGCAAGCTGACAATCGGTCCGGTATAAATCGCACCGGCAACCACCGAGCTGCCCGCTCGATCGCCATTGCCTCTTGCATATTCGGTCACGGATGCCGTTAGAGTCTCTGTCGTACTACCTGTCGATGGGCTGCTGCCTTCAAAAAATGGCCACCCGAAATTTGTGCCGCCGTCGTTGTGAAACAGGAAATTGATTTCTTCTGCCTCAGAGCTACCGCGGTCAGCAAAATATATCCCATCGCCGAACAAGCTGCCACCTTTGGGGTCCTGCAAACCGAGCGCAAAAACAAAGCGATCCCCCCCGCCGGCAGCGTAAGGATTTCCTGGAGGAGCCAGAAAGGGTACGGGGGCAGCGCCAGCATATGGATCCGGATTTGGTCGTAACCTTAGCACCTTACCCAGTTTTGAATTCGGGTCTTGAGCATTATTGACATTGCCCGCATCACCAACCATCACATAAAGATCGTTTTCCGGACTAAATCCCAGCCAACCGCCATAATTTATGTCCGAATCGTGCGGAATTTCAAACTGGGTGCCACTGCCCAGTAACGATTCGGGTGTGAGGCGATTGATTTTTCGGATCGAAATATCACTTCCTGAACTAGCAAATGGTCCGCTCCTTGCAGAGGTCACAAACGCCCAATATGTATTATTAGCCGTGAAAGAAGGGTCTACCGTCAGCCCCAAGAGCCCGCCTTCGCCAGTGGTATTTACATTGAGAATAGTTCGGTCGAGACTGCGCGTCCCGTCCACTGTATCCATTTCGTAAATATTACCGCCCCGCTCTGCGACGAACACTTTTGCCTGGCTTGGTATAGTCGCAATCACGGTGACATCATTCAATCCGGTCGTCAGGCGACGGACAAGAATTCCTTCACGGTCATTCTCGACGGTGACCGTTGCGTTTGCGCTGGCCGTAAGTTTGCCATCGCTGACGGTAACAGCGATATCATAAACATTGTTCATATCTGCATCGGTCGGCAATTCGAAGTTCGGTACCTTACGGAATGATAGTGCTCCAGAGGAATTGATCACAAAGTCATCGGCATCTGAACCAGTGATGGAAAAACTCAGCTGGTTGCCATCTGGATCACTCGCCTGCACAGTTAGCACCGCTGCTTGATTTTCCGTTATCACCGGTGACCCGATTGGCGAAATTTGGGGCCGTGAATTTGCCGATGGAGGCAGTTGCACAGGCGACGACGTGCTACTGCCACCGCCACATCCCGTAAGTAAAAATAAAGAAATAACAAATAAAGAACTACGCATTTTCACAAAACTCCCGACGATTTAGCCGGATTGATAACTTTCTCCTTTTTGATTGGCAAGGTTGATCTAAAAAATCTTCGGCGGATCGCGTAAATTGCGTTCTGCATGAATATTCCAGGAATTTATAGAATGACAAAAATGGACTACTTGCTGCCGTGGAGGACATCTGCCTGATTAAACAAAATATTTTTCGGTCGAGCATAAGAAATTGTTTCATCGCACGGTGGCCGCTTGATTATCTGGTTTTTTCCCGTAGCTTCAACTCTTTGGGGCTCGAGAGGAGAAAAATCATGGAATGGATGTTTATGCCACTGCGGCGCTATGCGGATTTTAGCGGACGCTCCCGGCGCAAAGAATATTGGATGTTTGCCCTGCTTATCGTGATCGTCGGCGTGGCGCTGGGGTTAATAACCGGCCAGTTTACCACAATATCGGATTCGACAAACGCTTTCGAGATGGCGACATGGAGTTCGACTTCGATCCTGCTCGGCCTTTTTTATCTGGCGATTTTCATACCCGCTCTCGCGGTACAGGTTCGGCGCTTCCACGATCAGGATAAAACCGGCTGGCTTGTTCTGTTGAATTTCATCCCGTTCATTGGTGGATTGATTGTGCTGATATTCATGTGCCTGGACGGGACCCATGGAGAAAACAGATTTGGTCCCGATCCGAAATCGGGTGAGAATATCAAGGATGTTTTTAACTGACAAGATGTCCTCGGCCTGTGAGCCGGGAACACTTGATTATCCGCCTGTTTGTGGCAAAGCGCCGCAAGCAAATTGGAGTATTGAAACAAAATGACCGAAGATCAGCAATCCGACCCCGCCAACAGCGCAGCATCCGGCCCGGACCTTCCACCAGACCGCCTCGCCATCAACCCGCGCAGCCCGCATTATGGTGGCGAGTTGCTATCTCGCGGTATCGGCATCAATTTTCGCGGTGACCGCAAACATAATATCGAAGAATATTCCGTTTCCGAAGGCTGGGTGAAAGTCCAGGCTGGGAAGACCATGGATCGTAAGGGCAATCCCTTGTTGATCAAGCTAAACGGCGAAGTCGAGGCATGGTTTGAAGATCTCGGCGACGACGCACCGAAGCTAGGCAAAAGCGCTTAGCCGGCCGAATGGACATGACACCGAAGCGCATCCAGTTTTTCATTGCGCTGGTGTTCTTTGTCCTTGGCGGCTGGGCAGCCTTTTTCCCGCAACATGTGATCGATACGACATTCCTTCCGGAATATCGTGATGGCGGACGGATATTGCCATTCGCCATCGCCTGTTTCGGCGCGCAAGCCTTGTTGTCTGGGCTGTTCGCTGCCTTTTCCCGCTTTTCGTCGCTAACCTTTCTGGTCTACGGAATCGCCCTGGTGCCCTTTTTCGGGTTCAACTATTATTTCACCTTCCACGATCCTGTGTTCACTAGCATCGGGCTGCTTGATGCTGTGGGAAATGTGATCATGCTGGCACTTTGCTATATTGGCTGGAAGAAATCCAAAGCGGCCGAACAAGGAACGGACTTATGACATTTGACGGTAAAATTGTCTGGATCACCGGGGCATCTTCCGGAATTGGCGAAGCCTTGGCAAAAGTCTTTGCTGCAAACGGCGCGCATATCATATTGTCGGGCCGCCGCACCGAAGCGCTCGAACAGGTCGCCGCCGATATCCAGACTGATACGTTGATCCTGCCCTTCGAAACGACTGACTATGACGCCCTGCCCGCAAAGGTAGAGGAAGCGCGCAACTGGAAAGGCAAGGTCGATATTCTCGTCAACAATGCCGGCATCAGCCAGCGCAGTCTCGCGCTCGACACCCATCCTGACGTGCATCACAAGATCATCAACGTGGACCTGCTCGCCCCGATCTGGCTGACCCAGTTGCTGCTGCCGCACATGATTGAAGCGGGGGGCGGGCATATTGTCGGGATCAGTTCGGTCGCGGGGCGGGTCGGGGTCCCGCTGCGCACCGCTTATTGCGCCGCCAAGCACGGACTGATCGGCTATATGGACGCCCTGCGTGCCGAAACCGAGAAGCTACATAATGTCCATGTTACCAATATTTTACCGGGATCCATCCGCACCAATGTTTCCCGCAACGCGTTGACCAAGGACGGCGACAGTCGGGGAAAGTCAGACGCAGTGATCGACAATGGCATGGACCCCGCAGAATGCGCGCGGCAAATCCTGGAAGCCGTTTCCCACAATGTGCCGGAATTGATCATCGCAGAAGGTCCCGAGATGATGATAGCCAAATTGCGCCAGAGCGATCCCGAACAATGTTTCGCAATGACCAGCGCAATGGGCGCACAAATCGCGGAAAAATATGAAGCAGGAGATGACGACTGATGGCTCTAATATTGCTGGATAAATCAGACGGAATTGCCACAATCACGCTCAATCGTCCGGAAGCGATGAATGCTCTGTCAAAGGCGTTGCGAACGGAGCTTTGTGCGGCCTGTAAGGACGTCAGCGGGGACAAGAGCATCCACGCTCTGATCGTCACCGGTTCCGGAGACCGTGCCTTTACGGCCGGACTTGATCTCAAGGAACTGGGCGAGTCCGGTCTTGGTCCTGCCAATGATCGTGACGCCCACACAAACCCGGTCTTCGCTTTGAGCGAAATGCCGATACCTGTTATTGGCGCCATCAACGGCGTTGCCATCACCGGCGGCTTTGAGTTGGCCCTCGCCTGCGATATCCGGATTGCTTCAACCAATGCCCGCTTCGCCGATACCCACGCGCGGGTCGGAATCACGCCTGGCTGGGGCCTTTCCCAGAAATTGTCGCGGTTCATTGGCTTGTCCCGAGCATGCGAACTCAGTTTCACCGGACAATTTTTGGATGCTCGCACAGCCTGCGACTGGGGTCTCGTCAATCATGTATATGATCCCGACCAACTTATGCCGGCAGCATTGGCGCTCGCACGCGACATGACAACCATCGATCGTGATTTTCTGAAGGTCTACAAAGATCTGATCATGACGGGTTTCGACCGCAACCTGAAGGACGGCATGGCATATGAGCACGAGATTTCGGTGCCGTACAACGCCCGGGTCTCAATGGACGAAGTCGAGAACCGAAGGCTCGCCATCATCGAGCGTGGCCGCAAGCTGAAGGGCTAGAATCTAACACAACCCTTTGAATTATAAGTATATTATCTATTTTGAACTTCAAGGATTTGCCCAGTGATTACTTGAGATGTTCTGACTTGGACGTCCGCTATCCCTCGAAACTGCTGCCGCAAGAGCCTGTCCAATAACCTACTTCCGGAGCTAGCTTTTCGGAGCGAGCAGGAATCCAACAATTTCGTCCAACGCCTTTTTCGCCTCCGGAATGGGGAGCAACATCCAGACATGTTGCATGTGATCATAAATTTTCAAGTCGATCTCCGCGGCACTTTCATCACCTTTTTGCTTCAACCGCAGCGAGTCAGCAAGCAGCACTTCATCGGTCCCCGCAAATACCAGCATTGGCGGCAGCCGATCTACCGGCTCGAATAACGGGCTAGCCGGGAACATCCCCGAGTCCTCGCCTTCCCGCATCCACCAGGAACCGAGGCGGCGAATACCCTCGATCGAGATTAATATGTCGGTCTTGTCCAGCTCCACCTGCGTCGCATCAGCAGCTGTTTGATCAAGATAGGGGCTGAGCAGTACCAATTTGCTCGGCAAGGCCTGACCCTGATTGCGCAGCATCTGGGACAGGCCAAGCGAGAAACCGCCACCCGCACTATCTCCCATTACCACGATATTCTCCGCGCCATGCAGGGAAACCGCCTGTTCGAACGCCCGCATCACCATCGCATAACTGCTGTCCCATTTGTGCTCCGGCGACAATGGGTAGATCGGCACAGTCACGCTAGCTCCGGTCTTGCGGATCAGTTTTTTGATGAAATGCCAGTGCAGCGAAACGATGTTGAACGCATAGCCTCCGCCATGCAGGTAAAAAATATGCAGCGCGCTGCCATTTTCCTTTGGCCTGAGCCGATATAGCGGCTGACTATCAATCTCGGCTTTCTCGATGTTGCAATGTTTGCGTAACCAGCGACCGGGCAATGCCGGACCGCGCGCATGATCTCGAGCTATATATTTTTCCGCCTTGCCCGGCTTGAGCAGATAGTTTTTTAAACCCGAAATACGGACGATAAAAAACAGGAAGCGCGCCCGCAAACTAATCATATTGTCCCCCAAAATCGCGACCGCAATCGATCAGCGAAAAAAGCAATTGGTACCCGAATAGAGGCTCTCGACCGTCGCGTTGTCGCTATCATCCGAGAGAAATCCGCCGATAAAGCTGCCCTCCCCGAACCCGGAGAAAAACTCGATACCCAGCGTGCTCTCAGTTTGCATTTCTATCGGCATCGCTAGGTCCAGAGTAGCGCGGGTCGATCCAACGGTGATATCATTCGCTGTGTGCGCCAATTTTCCATCACCTTCAAAAAACCAGCCAACCAGTTCGCCGTCCTGAAAATTAGCCGTCAGGCCTGTCGCGGGGGAGGAAGCGGAATCCATCGGCCCGGCACCGCACTCTTCATTCGTGCCTTGATGGACCAGACCAAAACGTTCGAGCATGGCGATGACTTCGGATTGCTTGGTACCATAGGGGAGGCTCATGTCCTCTCCCTGTGAAACACCATCGGGCTGAAGAATGATCGGAGCGAGCTCAGAACCGACCTCAGCTTCATCCGCCTGCCCTTGTTCGACGGGATCGCTACAGCCAGCCAGCATCGCGAAGGCTATGACCGCCGCTGTTATTTGTCGGGTGACGATCATCCTGGATTTCCTTCCATCTGCGGAACATTTGGATCAATCTCGACCCAAGACTGTTTGCTGCCGGTCCAGAAGTGAATTTGCGGATGCAGCACGCTGGTATCGTCCAGCGTTCCGGCCTTGATGTACGTCATGCCCGGCTGGGTCGGAAGGGACGTTTTCACAGGCGAACCGCAGGTACCACAGAAATGGCGATGGACGACGTTGCCGCTGTCGGCATGGTCGTCATATGTGGTGAGGTCACCCTTGATTTCGATCTGGTCATCCGCCACTCCGAAAAGCACGGAATAGGAGCTTCCCGCCTGACGCTGGCAGTTTTTGCAATGGCACACGCCGCACATCTGCAGGTCGCCCTCGATCTTATAGCTTACCGCGCCGCATAGGCACTGGCCTGTCATTGTCATCTCCAAGCTCCCCGATCACGCAACCTTGCGCACAAAAACCGTTCCCGCTGAATAGCCCGCGCCGAATGAACAGATAAGACCGATATCGCCGTCAACCAGATCATCGCTATGTTTGTGAAAGGCGATGATCGAACCGGCAGAAGACGTATTCGCATATGTATCAAGGACGGTCGGACTTTCGTCGTCACTCGCCTCATGGCCAAGCACGCGCTGGGCGATCAGCCGGTTCATTCCGGCATTGGCCTGATGCAGCCAGAGACGGCGCAGAGCGCTCGTTTCGATGCCAAGCCGCTCCGTCTGTTCGTTGATCATGTTTGCAACCATAGGCACCACTTCCTTGAATACCTTGCGCCCTTCCTGGACGAACAGCTTGTCCTTGTCATCGCGGCTTTCCGGATGGGTGCGGTTGAGGAAACCGAAATTGTTGCGGATGTTGTTGGAGAACTGCGTCTTCAATTTCGTGCCGACGATTTCCCAATGTTGCGCAGGCGCAATATCTTTGGACTCGATGAGGATCGCCGTCGCCACATCGCCGAAGATGAAATGGCTATCCCGGTCACGCCAATTTAGATGGCCCGAACAGATTTCCGGGTTGATCACCAGCACCGATTTGGCGCTGCCCGATCGGATATAGTCGGCTGCGGTCTGTATACCGAAAGTCGCGGAGGAACAGGCGACGTTCATATCAAAGCCAAAGCCATCCTCTATTCCGAGAGCCGCCTGAATTTCGACGGCGATAGCAGGATAGGCGCGTTGCATATTCGAGCAAGCGCACAGCACGGCATCGACGTCTTCTGGCTTGCGCCCTGCCCGTTCCAGCGCCTGCAGTGCGGCTTTGACTCCAATTTCTGCAAGAACCGAGATTTCCTCATTGGGCCGCTCGGGCAAGCGGGGGCACATCACTTCCGGATCGAGGATCGGATCCTTGGAAAGCACGAAGCGCGACTTGATGCCCGAGGCTTTCTCGATAAATTCCACCGAACTATGCAGCAGTTCTTCCGCCTCCCCTGCAGCAATTGCGTCGGCATTTTCACGATTGGTGAGATCGACATAGGCGTTGAAGCTGGCAACCAGCTCTTCATTGCTGATGCTGTCAGTCGGCGTGAACAGGCCGGTTGCGGAAATAACGGGAATATTGCTGTCGGTCATGGGAAGAGGCTTTTCCTTCTGCGCTTGCGCTTTCTAGTGGCGCTTGGATGTGATGGTAATCTCCCTAGACGGAACTGGCAAGCGGGGTCGATCATGCTTTGCCTATCAATAACGGCTTGCTATCAGCGGGATATGGATGACCGTGTAAAACTGGACGACAGTTGGAAGAAACCACTCGCTGAGGAATTTACCAGCGACTATATGGGCGCTTTACGGGAATTTCTGCTGCAGGAGAAAGCGGCGGGCAAAGAAATTTACCCCAAAGGGGAGGAATATTTTCGTGCCCTCGACCTGACTCCGCTCGATCAGGTCCGCGTGGTTATCTTGGGACAGGACCCCTATCATGGTCCGGGCCAGGCCCATGGCCTGTGCTTCAGCGTGCAGCCCGGCGTCCGCCCGCCGCCATCGCTGGTCAATATCTACAAGGAACTGGAAAGCGATCTCGGCCTGCCCCGACCTGCCCATGGCTTTCTCGAACATTGGGCGCAGCAGGGCGTGTTGCTGCTCAACAGCGTATTGACCGTCGAAATGGCCAATGCCGCTTCCCATCGCCGCAAGGGGTGGGAAGAATTTACCGACGCCATCGTACGCCTGATTGCCGCCAAGCCGGACCCCGTCGTGTTTCTTTTATGGGGAAGCTATGCGCAAAAAAAGGCGGCTTTCGTGCAAAGTGTCGAACAGGGCGGACATCATCTTGTACTGAAAGCGCCCCACCCTTCGCCGCTATCGGCCTATAACGGATTTTTCGGATGTAGGCATTTCAGCAAGGCCAATGCCTTTCTGGAGCAAAATGGACTGAATCCGATTGACTGGAGCCTGCCGGAAATCAACTCCTGAGGGGACGGAGCGGCAAATCGTTCGCGTCAATCAGGTTCCGCATAGACTCTATTTCGGTGCAGTGGCCTCCGCATCAACACCCTCAATCCAGGCATCAATATCCCGCGCAACCTGTTCCGGGATTTCCTCCATCGGAAGATGACCGGCATCGGCATAGGTGATCAGCTTGCTCCCCGAAATAGCGGCTTCAAAGCCTCGCGCGTGGGACATAGGAATGGCTTTATCCTGCTCTCCCCACAGGAGCAGCACGGGCATTTTCAATGTGCCCACTTCTGCCCATTTTTCTGGTTCGCGCGCTGTCTTCATCCGGTCCACTGCGGCTTTGCGATTGCCGGGAAAGCGCAACAATTCCCAATAGCGGTCGACCAAATCTTCAGTCAGCCGCTCCGGCTTTGCGAAATTTTCCTTCAGTGAAGATTTGACCAGAAAGCGGGGTGTAATTTCCGGCAACAGCATTTGTCCGATGGACGACTGGGCCAATCTGGCACCAAGATAAGGCTGGATTTTTTGCTCGACCTGCGCGCCGGATGCATCGATCAAGACCAGACCTGACGTACGCTCCGGCACTGACAGCCCGGCTCGCCAAGTTAGCCACCCGCCCATGCTATTGCCAACCCAATAGGCCTTATCGACACCTACGGTATCGAGCACCCGGACTGCGGCGGCTATATTGGTGTCGGCATCATAGGCACCAGTCGGATTGGGACCGGTAAGGCCGTGCCCGTAAAGATCCAGCGAAATCAGGTGATATTTATCGCCGAGCAACGCGACCAGCGGCTCCCATGTCTGGAGCATGCTGTTCGATCCGTGTATGAAGAGCAGCGCCGGACCATCTTTATTGCCTTCATCCCGATAATGAATTTTAGCACCATGGCCGTCGTCGACGAAGCGCGAGGCCTCATTACCATATTTGGCGATCATCTCGGCGCGATCGGTATCGGGCGTCCGGAAAATGAAGAAGGTCGCGCCCAGCAGAACCAGCAGCAGCAGAATGATACGGATCGTCTTTTTCATAGTTTCGCGCCTCTCCCGATGTCTTTTGTATCGAAAAAGCGGGAAAGCGCAAATGGCCTATTGGTCGGCGCGCCATTCGCCGGGCTGCAATCCCTCCAGCGACCAGTCGCCAATGCTCCAGCGCACCAGTCGCAAGGTGGGGTGGCCCACGGCGGCAGTCATCCGGCGGACCTGCCGGTTCCGGCCTTCGCTGATGGTCAGTTTGAGCCAGCAATCCGGTACGCTCTTGCGCTCCCGGATCGGCGGATCGCGCAGCCACAACTCCGGATCGTCGATGCGTTCGACATCGGCGGGTCTGGTCAGCCCGTCCTTCAACTCGACACCCTGTTGCAGCATGGCAAGACTTGCTTCCGTGACATCGCCCTCAACCTGCACAAGATAAGTTTTCGGCATCTTAAATTTCGGATCGGATATCCGCGCCTGCAGCTTTCCGTCATCGGTGAGCATCATCAGCCCTTCGCTGTCCCGGTCGAGTCTGCCAGCAGGATAGACGCCGGGCAGGTCAATGAAGTTTGAAAGCGTCGGACGTTTTGTCTCGCTCCCACGATCAGTGAATTGCGGCAGCACGCCGAAAGGTTTGTTGAAAAGGATCAGTTTTGTCATGTCCCCCTTTGGCAGCGAGAAGCAGAATGAGCAACGCAACAAAGCTGTTGCCGACAAAGATACACTCCTGGCCCGTAGTCCTTACTGGTATCACTACCGGTCCAGCCCAAAATTGTGTAGCGCATGCCCATGCAATTGAACAATTTCGATACCGCAGCTTTCCTGCGCGACTATTGGCAGAAGCGCCCGCTGCTGATCCGCAATCCTTGGCAGTTGTGGCAAAATCCGCTGTCACCTGACGAGCTTGCCGGTCTGGCTTGTGAAGACCATGTGGAATCGCGCCTGATCACCCAATCAAGCGACGACTGGAATGCCGAACATGGCCCCTTGCCCGAAACGCGCTTTGGTGAGCTAGGTAAATCCCCTTGGACGCTGCTGGTGCAGGCGGTTGATCATCACGTTCCGGATGTTGCCGCGCTGATCGAACCGTTTCGCTTCATCCCCAATTGGCGCATCGATGATGTGATGGTCAGTTTTGCCAGCGATGGCGGCGGGGTCGGCCCGCATTTTGACCATTATGATGTATTCTTGATTCAAGGCCTGGGCCAGCGCCGGTGGCAGATCGGCGGCATGTGCGACGATCAAACCGCCCTCCGCTCGCACGAAGATTTGCTGCTGCTCGCCAATTTTGAAGTCGCGGAGGAATGGATACTGAACCCCGGGGACATGCTCTATATTCCGCCGGGTATCGCCCATAATGGCGTTGCGGTCGGTAAAGATTGCATGACCTATAGCATCGGCTTTCGCTCGCCGTCGCGAAAGGAATTGATCGGAAACTGGTGCGACGACCTATTGCCCGAAATGACCGATGATGACCGCTATTGCGATCCTGATTTAAGGGTCCAGCAAAACCCCGGAGAGATACCCGCGGACGCGATCGACCGGCTACACGCCATGCTTACCGAGAAACTCGCCGACCGCGAGGCTTTCGCGCGATGGTTCGGGGAATATAGCAGCACGCCGAGATATCCGGAAACGGACTGGTGCCCCGAGGAGCCGATTGAGACAGAACATCTGCGCGGGTTGCTAACCGCCGATCACCCACTGCTCCGCAATTCCGCAAGCCGGTTTTCGTTTGTTCGCGAGGACGGAGACAAGCTGTTGCTATTCGTCGATGGGGAATGCTTTCGCTGCACAGATGAAACGGCCGCGCTGGCCGAAATGCTGTGTGCTCAGGACCAATTTGTCATCGATCCCGAATGGCGTGAGTCGGACGCCGTGGTGGAGTTGCTCGCCGGACTGTATAATCGCGGTAGCCTGTCCTTCGACTGGGGCTAGGCTGCGGCCAGATTCAAGACAAAAAAAGGGCAGGAGTGCCTAGCACTCCCGCCCTTTT
>TARA_R110000824_G_scaffold252822_1_pt1 | contig 13346 bp, 6 predicted proteins | sample TARA_R110000824 | Tara Oceans TARA_R110000824 (sample SAMEA4397747) | marine metagenome | biome: Polar Biome; feature: [MES] marine water layer (ENVO:01000295) within the mesopelagic zone...; material: water (ENVO:00002006), including particulate matter (ENVO:01000060) such as...... | reverse complement strand
AGCAATAAAAAAGATTTAGAATCCCTAATCAACGAAGCGCTTGATAACATACGAAATGATAGAAAACTTGCAAGAGAATTTTTAAATGAAATAGCCAATGAAATAGCTACAGACTCTGAAAAAAACAGACACTTAAGTCCGGTAGCCGCCAAACATATTGAAACCTTACAACGCTCCAATGAGCAGCTTGTAAAGCTTATTTCCTTGAGACAAAAAAGTACATCTCAAACAGTCGAACTTACCGATGAAGACAAGAACAACTTGTTTGATTTAATTCAGGGAGAAGGATAGCGATAGAATGTCAATAAACAACAACACCAATGTCAGAGTTAAGTCCTTTCTTGATGCCTCAAACTTCAGTGATCCAAAAGATGCAGTAGATTTATTTTATAACAAAGTTAGACAAAGCGTTTCGTATGATGCTTTTGGTGGTAAAACAGATTTCCCAGCAGTAGTGTTATCAAGACCAGTTCCAATGTCACATGAAGATCTACAGTCCTATCGAAGAGGTAATCCCGAAGAGGTCGGAACTACCAACTTTGCAGAAAAACGCGGCTATATGTTCCGGGCACGAATCGTTGACGATCCATCACCACATTGGATTATTCCTAACCCTTGTGACCAATCATTAGCCGCAAACGAAGCACAAAGTCTAATCGCGATGCATACTAAATTTATCATGATGATTGATGATATGGGGACTATCCCACGCGTAGGGGATATGGTCATGGTAAAACTAGAAAAGAACGTCTTTTCTTACAATCTAACGACGGGAGAGGCCCTGCGAAAAATCGACAGTTCGCGAGGCCCAAGGTCTATAGGTGCTTGTCATACCCAAGAATGCAAAGGCTTTACCAGGCCAGACCAAGCTGGCCCTGCACCAAGCGGTGCCCGAGTGCCCACCCCCACTAGTGAAGTATATGAATCTACACCAGCCTTTGTGACCGGTGATCCATCCGAGCCGCCGGCGATAACAACAATGAGAGCTAAAGGATATGAAATTCTTGAAGATGGTCGCATCAACATCGTATCTACTCGCGCGAGCTACCCACCAACTGGCCCAGCTGTTCCCGATCAATTCAATGATAGAATGCAGATTATATGGTTTGATAGTGGTCAGTGGTATGTGAAAAATTTCCAAATAACGACTGTGCCAGGTGTAAAGTTATTGAGTAATCCTTGGTGGCACGGTGGCAGCACGAAAGGCACCGCGGTGATGTTCCCAGGTCAGTATAAAGATGTATACGTGTGGGGTAATCACAGAAGCAAATATTCGACTGTTAGACAAAGAGGTAAAGTTAAATATTGGAGAGACGCTGACGCAAATGATGTCGCCGGCGACTCAGGCATCACAGCCTTCAAAAATCCGGGTTTGAACTTACACCCGGCTGCAAAGGCCAAAACATCAAAGCCAGGTGGCAAATGGGCTCACCGTCATGGCCCACCGGCTCCTGTTATCAATGTTTTAGCGTCGGGCAGGACTTACCGTGGCAAAGGCGCCCGCAAGGTGCACAGCTGGTCCGGTGGCTGCCAAGTTTTTAAATATTATGATCAGTGGGGAGAAGCCATGCAATTTTGGAATGACGCCACCATCTCCAAAGGCCAGAAAGCATTTACGTATACACTACTTCAGGATACAGATCTTCCGTCCGGAGGCATTACATCCTTGGACGAAGACGCACAAAATCGAGTTGCCGGCACTCTTGGTATTGCAGCAGCAAAGCCGGCAGAGCCGACAGACTGGGGCGAAGAAGGCGTCGACTGGGAGTGGACAGAAGAACCTACGGGAGACTATGCCGACCCCGACGGCCGTGATTCTTCTGGATAAAATATATGCAGGAAGCATATTTAGTACAAAAGGGAATAAAAAATGGCATCTACCAATAATGTAAAAACAGTTCTTGATCCTTCTAATTTTTCTGATCCAAGCGAAGCTGCCGGCTTAATTCCAAACATGATTAGAGAAAGTGTTCCCTACGATGCTTTCAACAATAAAACCAGATTTCAAGCAAGGGTATTATCAAGACCAGTTCCAATGTCGCACACAGATCTGCAGTCCTATCGAAGAGGTCACCCTGAAGATCCTGGAACCGCTAACTTTGCAGAAAAACGCGGCTACATGTTCCGCGCACGAATTATTGACGATCCCTCTCCGCATTGGACGCTGCCGGATCCTTGTGATGTGGGCACTGGTGATGAGGAAGTAACTGCAGAGATTCAAAGCCTAATCGCACTGCATACTAAATTTATTATGATGATTACTGATATGGGAACTATTCCAAAAGTAGGTGATTTAGTTGCAGTAGAACTGGAAAAAAACGTTTTTGGTTACAATCTTCAGATTGGAGAGGCTATTAAAAAGATTGATAAGAGTAGAACAAGCATAACCGTATTTGGCAACAATTGCGGAAACTGTCGTGGAGGAGTTGAGCCTATTCGTGCGCTAGCACCCACCGGCGCCGGGGCGCCCAACCCCCCTGGCTCCCCACGTGATGGCGAAGTATACGATGAAAACCCGGGAGGAGTTAGATATGAAGGCGACTCTGGGGTGAGAGGGGCATCCTTAGTAGAAGCAGATAGTATGGGAAGTTTTGATGATGTAGCCTTCCCGATAGGCTCTCTTCCGAAAGAGCCACCAGCAATTGTAGCTATGCGCGAACAAGGATATATAATTATGACTGATCCGGTACCAGGGCGCCTTAATCCATCCGGCTTCGATTTGTGGAATATTGCCACGATCAATATCATAGGTATTCGTAAGGCTGATCCTCAAGTGGTTAATCAATTTGTTGATCGCATTCAGACTATATGGTGGGCAGAAGGTGCATGGCACGTATATAGTTCTCACGCTACTACTGTACCAGGATCAACATATCTCACGTTCAAGTTTGAGAACCCCGAGGGGGCTGCTATTGTGGAACCAGGGCAGCACCAAGGATCCCACATGCGAGGATCCCACCCTTCCGGTGATGGCTACTATGCGACCCCACAACAATATGGTCCACTTCTCATCCGCCGCGAAAACGACAAAAGCGTTTATTATGGTGATGATCCAACGTCCCCTACCATGATCAGTAAAGGCGACGGTATCAACATACATAACTCAGGCGGCGGGACCGATCATATGAAAAAGATTAATAATTATTCTGCTGGTTGCCAAGTTTTTAAATACAAAGATGATTGGCAAAAACACAAAGATTTATGGTGGGCTGTCGGATCCACCGACGAAGCCCGCGCGGCATCTGACCCTCGTTATGAGCCGGGCCGTAAAAAAGCCAAAGAATCGCGCTCTGGGAAGACGGGATTTGGTAGACTATATAGATTTAACTATACACTGCTTAAGGAAGAGGAGATCGTGGGCGGTCTTCCAGCCGCCGATGCGGATGCGCTGGTTCGATGGGGCTGGTCTGAAGAGGAAGCAGTCGAAACTGTAAGCAAATGGGCTCCCCAAGGGCCACGACCATGGTCTGCGGACTGGTAAATCAAAACCAAACTAATTGACACAAAAGGATAGAATATTATGGGACCAAAAAAAAGAAAAGCATTTTCAGTTGAGAACTGTTCAAAGGCCTCACGCGCCTACAAAAGACAGCTATATGCAGATTTGAAAAAAGGCACCAAGCTGAACAACCTGCCAAGCGATTCAGGTCTCTTACACACTGTGCCTCCACCATGTCCGCGTGTTGAATTCTCCAATGCAGATAACGAGAAAGTACTCCGAAGCGATCACAAACAAGATGGGTGGATTGTTTTTGGTACTGATCGACCATCCACTGTTGCATCTGGCTATGGCCAGTATGGCGCCCAAAGGGCAAACTCGATTGATATCGTTGTTGGTCGAATGGCCTCTGCTCGCAAAGGTAAAGGCCCTAAAGATGGTTCAATAGTTGGACCAAGTTTCGAAACAGACGCTGCTAGAATTTATATAAGCCAATTATCAAAAGTGGATAAAGATTTTGGCATAGCTGCCGGCAGAATTGGAAGAGTTGTAGATCGTTCGGCAATTGCTGTTAAAGCAGATGGAGTTAGAATCATTGGCCGCGAGGGTGTAAAGATAGTTACTGGCAAAATGCGCGGCAAAAACGAGTTGAATTCTCAAGGCGGCCGCATTTTGCCGGCACCCGGAATCGAACTTATAGCAGGAAATGATGGCGATAAGAAATATCTTCAAGCAATTCCCAAAGGACGCCATCTTATTTTGTGTTTAAAAGATATGCTTGATATTATGCGCCAAATTGTTTCATCAGTCAATAATTTCTATAGGGCTCAAAATTGGATAAATTCAGTTATTCCATGGACGGGCTGGCTAGCCGCCGGCCGCGGCCCCATGGTGAGCGTCTTAAAAACAGCAATGAAAATATTTTTTAAAGCGCCGCATGATAATATTCGTACAAATCTAAAATTGTGTCGCGTAAACTTTTTAACAGATACCGGTAACAAGTTTATTCTTAGTAGACATGTACGATGCACATAAGCGATACAATAAAGCGGATTTAAAATGCCAAAATCAAAATTTTTACCATATCAAGATATAAACAATGATGGACTAAATGATGCGTGTCCCGAGTTGGATATAACGCCGGAACCTTTCGTTTGTTTGGATTGTTCACCTAACCCAAATGCGCTTGTTCCCGATTGGACAAAGCGCAAGAAAACTGAAGCGTTTTTAAATGAAAAAACGTGTAAATATCAAGTAACAATAAGAGCAGATGAAACAACCACCGGCGCCGAGTCGGCTGATACCCCAGAACAAGCAGCCGAAGCTCTAAATAAAATTTGGGCAAAATATGCGGAGGAAGCTGCAGAAAATATATTGGTCGCCTTTGATAAAGATAGTTCTGAAAAATCAATAAATAAACTTGTTGCAGGCCCACCGGCAATTGAATATACGAAATATGATTTGGATCCAAGACCAAATTCACACTTGAAATTATTATACTCTGTTCCGTTCGAGCTTCTTAATGAGATAGAAGCTGCATCCCCCGAGTCAGAAGATGAAGCCGCGGAAGATGACGAAGATGATGATATTCTTATAGAATATAGTGCAGCCGAACTGGTTCCAAATATGATTAGGATTCGACAAGGATTTGATATGTATGCAAAATATTCCAGAGTGTATAGGCAAATCGAGCGCGGAAATATAAAGTTTGTTGATTCTGGCGGTATTTTAAACATAGAAGAATACGGTGATAACGGCCTCTGGGTTGATTCTGTAATGGGTGCCCTCATTCAACAGCTAGATCAATGGTTAAATCAAAAAGGGTTTAACCTGGCGGGCACCGGTGAAATACCGTATTTTAATTGGAACCAGTCAGTAACAAAACTTAGATTTAGATTTAGTAAAGATTATGAATTAAAAAGATTGCTTGTGTGGACAAGTATATGCCCAGAAAAGGCTAGTATATATGGGAAGAGTGATTTGCGAGGCCTCCGGGCCCAATCTGCTTGGAAAGATCCTATTGCGGTTGCATACTTTACTCAAATTGTTGAAATGCTTAGAGATTTGGAAGCACGGACCCCTATGCATTGGATCGACTTTCTTATTAAACACACTCGCCCAGAAGTGCGCTCAACCATTAGTGAAGCCGATAAGAATCCCGGCAATACAATAGAAAGCTGTATACATGAAGCATTAGAAAATGAAATGAAAGAACTTGGCCAAGATATCATGGATGATATCTTTAGTTTGGGGGACTCAATCGCCTATATGTATCACAATAATTTATGTGCACGCAGCCTCGAAGAGCGACAGGGTCAATTAAAAAGATTTGGACAAACACCAAATATTGGTGGCCAAGATATGGATGATACATCAATTGGCGCTTTAGCGTCCTATCAGGCCTTTAAACAATTAGAGACCGAAGATGCTGTTGCAGCTGAATTATGTGCCAAACTTTTGGCTTCTGTCAGCGGCGGCCTTTTTGGCTCTGCTGACGATATGATTGAAGATCTATGGGAAGATTATTTTAATAAAATAGGCCTATGTGGTCTTTATGAATTGTTGTTAGATTCAATTAAGTGCTTGTTTTCTGGATTAAGTTTAGAAACGGCTCTTTCTAAGGTGTGTGAAAGTGCTCTGCGCTCCATGGGCGTTGAAAATTTTGGTGATTTGTTTGTTGGATTACCTCCCGAAAAACAAGCCGAGCTTGATGCCTTAGTAAAACAGAAACTAGCAGATGATGAATTTTTTAAAGAAGGTACCCCTGGGCAAAAACTATCGGATGCAATTGATGGAAAAACATATCAACACAATTTGCATCCATGGGAAAAGCCCGACCCCGCCTTGAGCCGCGAAGAGCAATGGGAAGGCGGCGGATATACCACTGGAGGAGAATCCGAGGGCCAAAATGTGGGTGGTGGCGCCCAAGCCATCGCTGGCGGCCGCGCCGGCGCAAATGCCCGTACAACCAATATCGACAATCAGCGCCTATCCCACATGGACGAGGACCGCAATAGAACTTTAGCACAAAAGTTTGATGTGGGTGGTAATACAGCATCAAAAGGTCAACTGAATCCAGCCGTGGTTATGGACGCGTATATCCTTGCGCTTATTGAGGTTTACTCTGAAAATCTTTTTGAACTAGTGGATTTCTTGAACCGATTCCCGGGCGCCCGACTTGTGGCATTTGTATTAGCAACTTTTGATTGTCCGCGCCCCCCAACCTTTGATTTTTTGGACTGGATGCACGACAACCTAGAGCTGCCATTTTGTAACACCCCCGAGCCCATCACAGGACCTTATTTTCACAACCCCCGCGGGTGGCTTAATACTATTACAGATTTATTGAAATGGATTTGGGATAAGTTTCTTTGGGCAATTGAATGGGCTATTAGAATTATCATGTTTCATTTGCTTAAGAAAATTTGTGAACTCCTTGGCGATGCGTTGTGTGCTGCTGCGGGTGTTGTCGGCAATATGGCGGCTTCACTACCCTCTGTCATACAAGCAGGAGGCACCTCGGATGCCTGGAAGTCAGCCTTCTCAGACGCTGTTAGGGATGCTGTCTGTGGCCCAGACGCGTCTCAAGATCAGATCGACAACACTATCGAAGATCTATTCAATAGCTTAGGCTCAAATGGTCAAGAATTCGGAAATAGACAAAAAGTATTAACATTTGCGGAAGATTTGTCAGCTTCTGTTACAGCAAACGAATTAAAAGAAGCTTTTCTTGGCCGCCCCTCAGACACCTTCACCAAGGTCGTAGAAAGCCTCTTAGATTTTGAGCACCCAGAGTTGCGCCGCGGCATTCCAAATGCCCGTGCAGTTAATAAATTCTTTAAAAATGTAGGTAACTTATTCCCAGCAGAGTTTAAGCAACAATTGGAAGATTCTCTTGATAGCTATAGTAATGAAGAAATGCCAGCTAATCCTAGTTTGTGTGCATCGCCTCGGGATATTGACAACTTCAAAAATCTTAGATGTCAACTTTTAGAAGGAAGAGCTACACAAGAACAGTGTGATGCCATGTACGATCAATATCGAGGGCGCCTTGAAGATGCACTAGCGGACGCGTCCAGGGCGCTAGAAAAAGGGCCGGCCGGCATAATGGAAGATATGATACCACCATTAATATCAGCTCCGGGCTGCAGTAATGGGTTGATACCGTTTGAGAGCGATGAGGCAATCGCGGACATATCTGGCGATCTTGAAAACGAAATGGATCAATTGAAAATTGATTTTTCTGAGGACATGATAGGAAATGGTGGATTATTTGGCGGAGATTCCGACTGGGGTATGATCAATATGGTGTTATCTGACACCAAGGGCAACCCCCTAACAAATCACCATAGATCAGTTTATAATAAATCTGATTATGTGAATTTTTACAATAATTGGGATCCGCCAACTGGCGACGACGTCAACTTTTGGGTTACTCCGCGCATAACGCCAATTTTTAATCAAGAAGGGGCATATCCCACAAAGGTTGCCGGCTGGCTGCAACAATGCTTAAACGGTTCAGTTGGAGATGTCCCCCTTATCAACCCAGATTACGGTTTCAGTAATGTCGCCAGAAGATCTCGACGGACCAGCGCTACGTTTGCGCATTTAAACATTGCAGATGGGTTCTTTACAGATCTTGGAACACAGTTGATGGGCCTTCCAGATCGCGGATATAATGTAGAAACTAAAGTAAACATGTGGGATGAAACAGTGGAATTTATCCGCGCCGCCCGAAAGGATAGCCCAGATCTGCAGATGCAGTTCAGAGATAATGCTCGCGGCATGCGCGACAAAGGTCAGTCTGAATATTCCTATGGATTTAATCTCAATCTTTATTTATCGGATATAGTTGAAACGGTTGATGGCGATGGAAATCCTAACAGAATATACGCGAACCGCCCAGATGATAACGCTAGAATATATATTACAAACATATTCAATGATAAAGCAAAAGTTTCTCAAAATATGGCTCAATATGAAAAACTAGATGAGGATGGAGCGAGCAAAACCGCTGATTCCAACTCTGATTTATCAATTAATAAAGATCGATATATGGAATTTTTAACGGTAGATGATAGTCTCGAAAATGTTGATCTAGAAAAGTATCCAAAACTTATGGATTCATTTGCCACCAAGAAAGACTATATTCCACAAATTGCCGCCTTCTCGGATCTGACTGGAATCGCAATAGGCAGTCTAACGGGTCTTCACGACACAATAATGAAAAGCTCTCTTGAACAAATTGCCAAAGAAGTGGCGGCTAATGAGAACGCATTTAGTTATGGCGCCCAGTTTGATACACTTGCCCCCGCAGATCTAGAATATGTTGTCGACCGAGACCAAACGGAATCAACAGGAGGCACCCCATATGGTGACGCCTTAATTTTAGACGATGAGGGAGGGACAAGGTCTATCGAAAATGATGATATGATTTTGGGAATAAGTCGCATGGAATACAATGAAAAATATCATGGTGGAACCACAAATAGGGTGACTTATTTAGATCCAGCGATATTTGGAGGAACATATAACAATCCTGGCGTTTATGTTAAACCGTTTCAAAATATAGGATGGCTTGGATTTGTTGATGTATTATTCCCAGAATTAAGTCCATGCAAACCCACAAGAACCGATTTGGTTGATTTTGGCGAAATTCAAAATAGAGTTGCTAGCGCCTACCCCAGTATCTCAGAAGACGAGAGGCTGCAGCAGGATCCAGAGTGTGTAGTAGAACTGCCGTATAATAGAGTATTACACAGAGCCGCCGTAGCAGGAATTGATGGATTAATAGCTGCAGCTTGTAGAATATATGCTAGCTCACACTTTATTAAGGCCATGGCAACGTTTACCACGTTTAGTCCGGATTTTGATAATGTGTATAGTGATATATTTGCACAATATATTGTAGAAAATATGGAAAAGCGTTTCAAGGAGGCCAATAGTACGGGCCCGGGCTGGGAATGGCTCACGTCGTTTAAAGATTCAGAATTTTGGTATGCATTTTTGGAACAAGCGGTGCAGAATTATGCCCGCCGAGTCGACATAGGCGAAATACCAAACCCCCCTGCTCATATTATAAGGGTACTATCAGGTTTAACGGACTTCGCCATGGAAGCCGAATTATTCACTGATATGGACACTAGCAGTCTTAATGATATGCAAGAACAGTATGCGGAAGATTACCCCTTTAGAGAGGACTTAGATGAGGCAAAGGCCCGCGGAGAAGTAAGCTGGTGGGAAGGTCTAGAAAACTATCGCATGGAACAAAACCTTATTGCGATTAAGCAGACTGAAGAAAAAGCCAAACTAGTCCTGAAAGAGGCCGTAAAAGAAGAGCTTCGATATATGGGCGAAAAGTTTATAAAAAATCTTCAGAGCGTTGGAATGACACCGAAATATTTCGATCTAGATTGGTACCTACTGCAGCATATGACACAGGGCCAATCATTAGATCTAGATAAAGAGATTAAAGAAGAAGCAGTAGATTTGCCCACCACCGGTGATGGTCACTATACTCACGGAGATGAATTTTCCAACACCGATGATAACACAGAATATGTTGGATATTATCACGTGCACATTGACGAAGATGGTGATACAATATATATGGCAGGTGAAGAACATTCTCTTAGTCCCCATCCGGTATTGCGACCCTTGGCTAAGCAGATGGCTGTACCCATTGGCGATATTGATGGATATCTCACTAAAGATTACACATGGGATCCAACTAGGCCGTTTATAGTTGAGAAATATATACGCATTAACGATGATATAGGGGATCCCTCCAGAGCTTTAGAAACCATAAAAAGCAAACCGGGAGCAGACAACATTTCAGATCACTATCCTGGTACAATGGAGCTTCTTGTGGATCCGGATAATTCGAAGGTTGTAGGAATTCAAGGTGAGTTAGGTGTTAGATATGGGCTTCGGTTCTCGTTTTATGACGGCGTTATTAAATCTACGATTACAACAGTCGAGGTAGACGCATTAGACACTACGATTGCAAATATTGCACCATTAGATGCGGATTCTAAATTGTTGTATTGTTTGATTAAAATGTTAAAGGAAGATGAAAAGTTTAGGCTTCTATCTCGGTATGTTTTCCCTCTTAACAAGCTTGTTTCAATGGTGGCTATTTATAACGATATGGGCTTTTTGCCGTCCATCGGAGAGATTACAGTACAAACAAACCAGTCTAAGGGCATAGGTACCGAAGCTGGAACAAAACCAGGGATGGCGGCAGATGTGACAGTAAACGATGATGGAACACTTAATATTGATTACGCCGATTCGCGCGATGGTTGGCAAAGCAATAGGGATCGAAACTCAGATGATAGCTGGTTTGTTTTAGAATTTGACAAATGGGATAAAATATTGTTAAGAAATTCAACCGCAAGAATAAAAAAGCTTTTTAAGGGATACTATACGTCTCGTAAGTTTGAAATTCCTGAAGATTTGACCAACGCCGGCTCTATATGGATTAATGGAGCTAAGGCTGCGATTAAGGGTTTAACCCAATATAAGGCATTTTTGCCATGGTATCGCCGCGACCGACTTAGAACTAATCCATATGATGCTAATGGCGAGCTTTGTAAAAAAGAAGATTAGATATATTTATAGTGAGGTAAAAATTTATGGCTTCGTTAAGTGTGGCACTTCCGCTTCAGCTTGATTCGTCCGATGGCTTTAGGATGAATAAGGGCTTTCGCAAGATGATCAAACAAAATTTAAAGATGCTTTTATTGACAGCGCCCGGGGAAAGAGTGATGGAGCCGAGTTTTGGAGTTGGTGTTAGGAACTATTTATTTTTAAATTTTTCCGAAGATGTTCCGATGAAAATAGAAACAAAGATTCGCGAGCAGATAGGAATATATATGCCAGCAGTCAAGGTAATAGATGTATTGTTTGATGTATCCCAGTCGGACACCAATCAGCTAGGAATAATGCTAGTATATTCTATTCCCAAACTCGGCCTTAAAGATTTGCTAGAAATTACTACTTAAAAATGAGGACTTTTAATGGCTGACGATCAAAAAAAGATAGTTCCTATAGACTATACACACAGAGAATTTAACAGCATCCGACAGGATTTGATGGAAATGGCCGAAAGGCTTTACCCTGATACTTTTCAAGATTTTAGCGAGGCTTCTTTTGGGGCCATGATGATTGATTCTGTTGCGTATGTGGCTGATCAGTTATCGTTTTATTTAGATTATAATGTTAATGAGTCTTTTCTCGATACCGCGTATCAATATGAAAATGTATTAAGGCATGGCCGTGTTCTGGGCTATAAAAGTCCCGGACAAGCCTCCACGTTTGGACAAGTGGCACTATATGTGTTGATACCAGCGTCGACAACAGGCCTAGGCCCTGACACAGATTATATACCGATTTTAAAGAAAGGATCCCGCTTTACATCAGAAACAGGTTTAAGTTTTGTTTTAACTGAGAGCATCGATTTTTCAGATCCCAAATATCCAATGATTGCAGCAAGAACCGACCCAACCAATGGCGCCCCAACTTATTTCGCGATTAAAGCATATGGGAATGTTGTATCTGGATTTTATGGATATCAAGAAATTTCCGTTGGCCCATACGAACGATTCAAGAGAGTAAGAGTGGCAGATCCCAGTGTGGTGGAGATCCTATCAGTAGTGGATTCAGAAGGTAACGAATATTTTGAAGTAGATTATTTGTCTCAAGATTTAGTTTATAAAGAAGTATCAAACAACAATTATAAAAATGATAATGTGCCATCTATTCTAAAGCCATACTTAGTATCAAGAAAATTTGTTGTAGAGCAAGGGACACGCGGAGTTGCATTGCAGTTTGGAAGTGGTGTAGCAGGCTCTTCTAATATTGCTGCTAACCCACAATCAGTTGCAATGAATGTTTTTGGGAAAAATTATGTTACTGATTCTACTTTTGATCCGACAAGATTATCAAAAAACGAAACTTTTGGTATAGTCCCATCAAACACAACGCTTCGAGTTTCTTATCGTGTAAGTAACCCGGTGAATTCAAATGTTGCGGTAGGTGCATTAAATGGGGTTGCATTAGCAAGAATGGATTTTGAGAATAGAGCAGACTTAATTGCAGGAACGATTAGTACAGTGAGAAATTCAATAGAAGTCTTAAATGAAAAACCAATCATAGGAAGTGTAAACACGCTAAGCAGCACCGAAGCCAAAAGACGAATATACGATACCTTTCCGACACAGAATCGCGCTGTCACAAAAGCGGATTATGAAAGCCTTGCAAATCGAATGCCGCCTAAGTTTGGCTCTATTAAAAGAGTTAGTGCACAACAAGATCCTGACGCTCGCAAGAGAAATATTAATTTATATGTTGTGTCATCGGATTCTTATGATAAACTTGTCAAGACGAATTTAACAATTAAGAATAATCTTAAAGTATGGCTAAATCGCCATCGAATGATTAATGATACCATTGATATACTTGATCCATATATAATAAATTTAGGAATACAATTTATTGTACGACCTGCTGCGAATGTCGACAAGTATGATCTTTTACAGAAATCAGTCAGCGCTTTAAAAGAAAAATATACCAATCCTTTTTATATTGGCGAGCCGTTCTTCATAAGCGATGTTTATGAAGAATTGAAAAAAGTCGATGGAGTACTCGACGTTGTAAAAGTTCAACTTATCAATAAAGATGGTTCAGATTATTCCGGAGCAGAGTTAGACATTAACGACAACCTATCTCCAGATGGGAGTCACTTGGTTGTGCCAAAAAATGCAATCGTAGAAATAAAATATCCAGACACAGATATTCAAGGGAAGGTTAGATAATGGGTATAAAAAAATATGTAGCCAACGCAGATAACACCATTACAAATGCTTTTAAATCCAATCTAAGCACTCGCGCCACTGGCGCCAAC
>TARA_R110000824_G_scaffold92217_9_pt1 | contig 13364 bp, 27 predicted proteins | sample TARA_R110000824 | Tara Oceans TARA_R110000824 (sample SAMEA4397747) | marine metagenome | biome: Polar Biome; feature: [MES] marine water layer (ENVO:01000295) within the mesopelagic zone...; material: water (ENVO:00002006), including particulate matter (ENVO:01000060) such as...... | reverse complement strand
TCTATAGGAGACATTCTCATTCAAATACTCTCGCCAATTTTCAAGTAAGAGTTTCATGGTTGCACCGTTTCAATACCAATGGGGTTACCTACCATAATTTTCATTTCGTCGTGGCCCCCGATCTCTCTTATATACCACCCGTCGTAGCTGGTATATTTACCTTCAGGATGAGGACCGAGCCATTTTACAGGTTTCTCCAACACTTTTTCCACGTCCTCTTGGCTCGGCACGAAAGGCACATTATGGTACTTGATCATAATATGCGCAATTCCCTTGGACATTTCGCCATAAAAACCTTCTGTGCGTAAAAGCTTTGCAGTTTCTGCTAAATACGCATCGATAGCTTTGCGAGTTCCGTCATGGCCAGATCCGGACATTTTTGGTCCTTTAGAAAAGCGTGTTGCATCTGGTTCTGGATCATCGTCAAGATCTACTGCTACCCAATCTGTGTATTTGTCTGGTAAGGCTTTTACATTTGGAAGATTAAGGTGTCCGCCAATTTTACTATAAGCATTGTCAATTAAATCATAAAGCTCATCTGCGATATTAACTTCTCCACCGCGTTCTATGGCACCCTGTTTAATATCCTCTAACGGCACATCAATCCATTCGCCTTTAGGGGCATCATAATCTTCCCATCTCTTTTCGTTCAAATACTGACGCCAATTTTCAAGTAGGAGTTTCATTTTGGAGATCCTTAAATCTGTTTTTAACTTTGTCGTTCAATGGAATAGCTTCGCCATCGCCATCTATACGTACAAACGTAATGTTGGTTTCGCACACAGATCTTTGTGTTCCGTTGTACGGAGAATGTCTGCGAGCCTCAAGATGAATTGTCACGGAAGTGTCTCCACAACCTGTTACAGCGCCGTAAACTTTAATGATATGTCCCACTCTCACTGGCTTTTTAAACTGTACCTCAGAGAGCTTGACGGTCACTATACGCGGTGTATCACATGACTGAGAGGCAAATGCGCCGCCGGCTTCGTCAAGCCACCCCAGCATTGTGCCTCCGAATAGATTTCCGTGAACTCCAACGTCTTTACCTTTACAAATGTGTGTTGAGATTAATTCCATTATAATCTCTTTAACATTCGCTCGATTCTTAATATGTTAAGCTCTTCTTTTTTATTGCTCTCGTTAACAGACGCCAATTCACCCGGTGACTGCCCGCGCTGATCTCCAACGGGTGTACCATCCATGTTTACACTCCCCGCCAACATATCTCGAAAGACTTCATTGGCAACTCGATCAATCTCTTCTTGATCGTCCCAGAGGTTAACCAACTCTTCTAGGACCTTTACTTGTTCATCGGGGTCCTCACCGTACACAGAAAGATACAAGTTTAGTTCTTGGCTCTTCCCTTCAGTGCCGTCATTACCGAACATGTCCATATCAAGAGGCATTTGTGGGTACATCTCGCCGCCGGTGTTTTCAAATGCCGGCGCCGCCATACGTTTACGAAGCTCAAGCCAGAAATTGCGATCATTCATGATCTTCATCGCTTGCTCTTCTGTCGCGTTAAGGTCGTCATACCAAACTTCTGGGTGTGCTGTGAATTGAATGAATTCATATTCATCGATCTCGTAGCCCTCTTCTGCTTGGGACTCCCAATGATAAAGTCCTGTATCGTCGTTCAGTACTTTGCGGCCAAGTTCCATTACGGCGCCGCCTCCCATATAGCCTTCTCGCTTGAAGAAATTAGTAAGAATTTGTTTTACGGACTCATATTTATCGTCTACTTCATCATCAATGATGCTACAATAGTCTTCATAATCATCCGGAGCGTAGGCGAACTCCTGTCCACGAAACTGAACTAACTTCGTATTTTCTATGTCGATAGGTAAAACCCAGTGCATGCTCTGCTGATGCTGATTATAATCCCCTCTTTTCTTGATCATATACGGATAATCAGATTTTGCCCAATTGATTCCATATTCACTAAGCTCGCCAAGGGCGTACCCGATCAAGTCGATCCCGGGCATCTTAGTCCACTCATCTGCATCCCAGATAACATTCATTTCGGCTGAGCAAACAATATATACAGAATCAGCGCCATCATCGACAGCGGTTCCTTCCACTGTCGTGTGCCCCAGGCGATTATTCCATGCCTCAGACAGTTCGGTACATTCATTCTGATATTGTTCCAATTGTCCGGCCATTAGGTTAACGTCTAATTGATCTTCAGTGTCTGTATCATGTTTAACTCGCCCAACAACATCGTGCAGACTGCCAATATTAAACAGATTGAGCATTAGCATGCTCATTGAATTATCATCATGTGAACCTCCGAATTTAATGAACTGATTGAGGTCGAGTTTTCCGTCAACTCGTGGAGCGCTCTCCATTTGGGTTTTTTGAGTTTCTCTTGCCCACTCAAGCATTCTATTATAAAACCCAGGGATGTTGGCGCCATAAGTGCGCTTTTCCGGAAGAGCTATCTGGACTCCGTCGTCCCAGCGTTTAGGCGCCTCAGTATCGTAGTATCGCAATTGTCGCAGTCGTCCTCGCTGGACCGGCATAATATCGAACCCTGCGCCGCCAAATCTTGCATCATCCCCGAATACTTCGCCCTTTTGAATATCTTCTTCTGCCTCTTCGATGCTATTTGAGGCCGTATTCTCCAACAACTCGCTGGTCTTGACTACATATGCCACGGCGCCATGTCCATGAGCCTCCGCAACGGCACACTTATAATATTCACCGCCTCCTCCTCTAGAAGGGGGAGAATGACAAGAACTAATATTTTCAAAGTCTGACATGCGCCAAACATCAACAGGATCACGTGTAATAATAATAGAATATTGATTAGAGTACGCGTTTCTGACGTTCTTTTTAATATAATCAGCGTTATTTTGCCAATAATGCATCAGAGTTTCAACATAGCCCGGGCTCCAGTCTAGGTTCAAGCGAATCCCATCTTCAGAATAAGTCAATGATCCGATAGCATCACCTAGCCTATAATAATTCGCAATTGCCCTTTCGTCTCCACCGAGAGCCTCATCTGTTATCTTACCGGTGACAGCGCCGCGCCTTATCTTAGGATCGACATGTTCGCGCGCATAATCAAGTATTTGATTATCAATTTTTTCATGTTTGAGCAAATATCCGTATAATCTCTTGAGCCATTTACCAATTTTCATATTGATTTTTTTAGTGGTGCTTCCGCCACGCTTGCCGCCCTGTGTAAGCATTGAAACCATCCCATTGGGCGATGTATCATCTATTTTTCTTTCTGCAGACAGCGTTCCGGCCGCCCAATCCATCTTATATCCCAAGTCTTTAAAAAGCCCAATAAACTCGCCAAGCTCAGATTGTTTATCAGCTGTCGGGAAATCAATGATCAAGCGTGTTTTGTCACCAAAAATGTCATGAAAAGCCAATTGTTCATACGATAATTCGTCAATGGCCTTTTGAATATGCTCAAATTCATCGTCGGTCACTTCGCGAAGTAATTTCTCATCATTTTCAAGCTTTATGCGAATTCTCGTGTCTTCAAAGGGGACATTTTCTGTCCGAGAACCTTCATTTAAGAAATTTCGCCAAGAATTATTAAAATTTTTCATAATTTATCTACCCACCAGTAAACCCCAACCACAAAAAGCATTTCACAACCCGTAAAAGACAAATATAAGGCACAAGCCATAAAGTCTCCGTAATAATCTCGTTCGTTTTTCCGGAAGTCCTTCCAAAAATCACGATTCTTGTTCATTATTAAGTTTTTCCAATACTTCATCTAATAAATAGGTTGGAAATGTTCTTAGTTCAAGAGATTCATCGTCTTTTATTTGTTAACGACAGGCCCGGGCTTTTATTACATCACTAGTGCAGAGTGCCAGTAGCGCATGATCAATGTTAAGGGCTTGAATTGGTTGAATCCAAATCAAATTACCCACTACTTGTAGTTCGGGACGACTTTCCACATCAATACCCCATAAAATACCCACTATCTCGCTATTTGAGTCATATACCAGGGCGCCACTACAACCAAACCATCCATGGGTATGCAACAATATTTGAGTTCCAGACACAGTTATAACCTCATAACCCGCCACTCTCCCCCGGAAGGTCATTAATTGATGAGAGGAGGGGTACCCAGAGTAAGTAATTTCTTTTCCAACTTCAATTAGCTTTTCACGAGGAGAATACTTTAATGGCTTTACGCTCTCAAACTGCTCAAGCATATATAAGATGGCAAGGTCGTGTGCAGGATCTGCATAAATCAGCATGGCCATCTTAGTTTCTCCATTAGCAGCAGCAGCATATACATCGCCTAGCGTGCCATCGGTCACGTGATTAGCCGTAAATAGAAGAGTAAGTCCTTTATATTTTACAAGAGAGCCAGAACCATGTCCTTGTGGTGTTAACACCTTGACGGCGGCACTTCTAACCTTTTGTTCTGTGTCAGTCATCACTGAACTGATGGGTATCGGCCCAGTGCTCAGGCTTGTGTCTAAACTTGGCCCGACCGCGGCCTTGACCGGCACGCAGAACAGCATACAAAAGAGGATAGCTAATTTTTTCATTTTTAAATTTCCTTAAATATTATTTATAAATTTCACGGTTCACACTCTGAGATGGGGTTATAACTTATATAAATAGTTGCCCCGTGCTCCGGTGTGTGTCCATCATTAAAACTAATTGAGTTAGTAGTAAAATCATAGCGCCACTCGGTGGATTCGACGCCATTAACTTCTACATAGAGGGTATCTTCAACGGCATCCTTGGTTAAGGTAAAGGTGTTCTTAAGAATCGAATCATGAGCTAATGTCTCCATGGGGGTACCCCAGTCATCGGCGCATATGGATAGGAACGAACCATTTAGCTCGTTGACAATTGTATAATAAATATATGCCTCTTGTCCGCCTCCGTTGGTAGTACAGCCCCCCGGGTAGTCACCGGCCACTGCATGGGCTGTAACATAATCCGCGCTGCCCTTTATGGCGACTACATAATTTTTTAGGGTGATAGGATCTGTACTCGAATTGTCTTCTTCGTCCGAGACAAAGATAATAATCAATTTAGAGTCTGTGCGCCAGAACGTACTCCCGGGCCCAAAATCTTGACCGGTCTGCAATCCATCATATGCATTGTCAATTCCACGCTCGGTCGGGCTTCCACTTGTTCCTATATCATCGATAATATCTGCCACTACGGTGACCGGATCTATAGTCGAAGGGGTGATGAGCGAGCCCTCCATCGAGCCACTGTCAGTGGTGGCAAATCCTATGTGGTAATCAATTCCGGATACTATGAATACATTCATGAAAGTGTCAAAATTATTTGCAAGTTGTGTTTGTTTGTCGTTCATTGAACATGAATTGTCGACAATAAACATGATGTCAACTGAGTCAATGTTGTCTTGTTCAAACGTTTCTTCATATACCCCATCATATATTCCTATAGCCTCTTGCTCGGCTTCCGCCAGTGGAGTTTGTGGGTCGTTTGAATAAACTTCAATAGAGCCATAATCGATATCTACGTCAGTTGGATAATAAAATATCTCTAACACCATGCTTTCTCCCGGCGCTAAAGTCCATGGCAGGGGACCATAAACTGCCTCAAAATCATATATTCCTAAATCCGCTGGGAAGGTGACGAAGTAATCGATTCTATCGATAACCAAGTCTACATTGCCGATATTTGAGATTGTCACCTCAACGACTTCTTCGCAGCCAATTAAAGTATTTCCGAAATCATAATCGGCAGGTGTAATATCAATTACGGGTGCATCCCCGGAGCCGTCGATCCATACGTGTGACTCATATTCATCCGGATCGTTAGAAAGGATAACAATTGAATTTTCATTAAATTCATATGTTTTGGGATCATAAGTGACCGTGAAGGTGGCGAAATCGTTGGGCTCTAAAGAATCTTCCCCCTCTAACGCTGTGATGCTAAAAACACTGCTAGCGATATTAAGCTCGATGGCGTCGATATAGAGGGTTTCGGAACCATCGTTGCCGATCACAATCACTTCGGTAGCTGATTCCCCGTCGGCATTCAAAGCGCCAAAATTTACCTCTACGGGGGTAACTGTTATATCGGGTACTTGGACTGGTTCATCAATGTCATCTATTATCGGATAGAGCTTAAAATCGCTGTTGCAACCCACATTTAGCAACATGCAAACAGTGATAAATATAATTCGCAGTCCCATACTCTTAACTATTCATGAAACTTCTATTTTCGCCAGAAAACAAAATTAAGTAACAAAATGTTTAGTAAAGATAGTCCTTGAAGCTCTATGTCACGTGTATACGTACCGAACATAAACAAACCTAAGTTTATTATAATCGCGCCAATAACCGTATAAAAAATAATCTTAGGCAACACAATAGAAAGCCCCTACCGTAGATAGGGGCTTTTTTTATGAACAGGAGATAATTTCTAAACCGTTCGGTCCATATTCTTGTATAATACCGGTTTTAAAAATATATACCGGCACGCTCGGCCATAAATGTCGTTGCTCTTCTCCAAAGATTATATCGCCAATCACGACACCGGTTGTATAAATGAAATTGTCTTCGGCGCCTGTCGGGTAATTCTTAAGCCGGACTAAATCCCCTCTTTTAATTTCCCACACAACCCTGTCATATTTCATGGCAGGCTTTCAATTTTTTCCGTCATCCATAAATGTGCATCGTCATATGAGATAAAAAACGGAGATAACCCTTGTACGTATTGAGAGGTGCCTAATTCTAATGCAGCCCACTGCCATTGCCAGGAGGTTTCCTTACAAAAGATTAAACCGCCGGTCACCCGCAGCGCGTTAAAAGTAATCTCGGATCCCAACGATTTGATTAATCCGCGGAAAACGCGCCCTTGGTTTTGGTTAATAAGGTTTTGATTATTACCCATATCAGATTTTTGGTTTTGTGGAAGATCGCTTCGAAGTACCATCAGCTTCGAGCGCCGAATTTTTTCGGTAAAATTTTCCTTAATTTTCATATCAAAATACTCCCCCACACTATCGGGATCATCATACTCAAACACATGAAATGGTGCCTTCGCCCGCTTTCCATTCTTAAATAATTTGTATACATTCCAATTATAACTCACAATACCTCCTTAGTAAATGGCTATTCATCATCAATTGATTGCCATATTATTATACCAAGAATAATAGAAATTTTCAAGTAATCTTCTTCTAAAATTCTAAATTGTGAGAAAGTCTTGAATTTACGCACTAGGGACGCATCTGACCATTGGATATCCCAAAAATACATATCGTCAAGTTCGATATCGATTCTGCGTTGGCGCTTAATGAGAAACCCAATATTGCCAGTTGAGGCTTCAATAATAACGTCCCCGGGAGAAAACGTTATTGTATCTAATTCTTCACGTAGCGTGTGTGTCGCAATCATACACTAAGTATTTTTGTAAAGGTCCAAAACGCCACTAGTGTGAAGTAAATATAGTCCTTCTTCCGTATACGTTTGCAAGTGATCGCCTATGGGAAGCAAATCGGGCCCGGTCCAATATATATCCCACACCATAGTGGTAACATCTTCATCAAGTCCGTAATAGCCATGTTCGAACAAGTTGTACCGTCGCAATAAGACACCGACCTCGCTGTTCATTGTATCTAAAACAATGTCACCGGGATCAAAATGTGGACTCTGCTCGTACAAGTTTAATTTTAAGCCACTTTCGATTGCCTACACAAGTCGCCATAAGTTCCTCGATAGCAATTTCCGTAATTTCGGCTTCATCTCCTACACTAACTATGCAGTCGACGTTCGGAACCTTAATTGGTTCAGCCTTTTTCTTATCAACGATCTTCGAAGGAACTGCTTCGTGAGTATACGAGACCGTTGGAGGCGGACTGCCGGCAACATAATTGGTGATACCCAAAAGCAACGCGATTGCAGCGCCCAATGTGGTAAAAATTTTCATCTTTTGTACTCCGTGCCATTAAATATGGCCAAAATTGTCACATATATAGTTTATACAACGAGGTAATGACCATAGTTGTTCCACATGATCCAATTTAATTTCCCTGTCTTTGGGAATTTGACCTGCATCATGTTGGTTTCCTTATAGATCAGTACGACTAACCCGAGAGATCTCTTTTTCGGGGAGAGATCTTTGATAAAGTCACCGTGCCGAGCCTTGGTATACTGCGCAGTAAACGGATCCATTTATACTTTGATCCGGTCGATGATATACGGGTGGTGGAACGAGAGGTCTTTATAAAGCTTTTTAATCACTTTTTTGGCGATCTCACCGATTTCCTCTTTAGTGGACTTCGAGCTTAAAGCTTTCGAAAGCTCCTCTTCGAGTGCCTTCTTGAGTTCTTTTTTGAGGGATTTGTCTAACTCCTTGGAAATCATTGACTTGATTTCGGCCTTGTCAGACTTTGTAAGCTCCTCTTGGATGAGCGTATATAATGTATTCATGTTTAGAATCATAACATAAATAGTACGGAATGTCAATGAGTCGACTTAAATCTCATGAGAATTTCGGCATTCATCCTCTGAAGAGATATGTTTACCCAGCTATAGCGGGATTCCGATACCCCGTACGACGCCCTACGCGGCGCTCAGGCGCGCTTAATGACTCGATACGGTACGCGTACCCCATTAAAACTATAGACGGTCACCGTGCCGTTCTCATTATGTTTAACTGTACCTTCCCAAACACATACATTAGTCGAATCACCGCGGTATATGATTTGCGTGGCTCTAGGGCTGTTCGAACAGATGGCCCGGGAATCAACCTGCTCATCACCGCGATATCCATACCCCTGCCAATAAACCCGCGATCTGCACATTGGACACAGCGGTATTAAATCATGATGTTTGCGCCGAATAACACGTTCTCCATATGCCTTAGCCTTCATACTCACCTCGCTGGGACGTCGCCTGGAATATCATTCTGTTCTCGCCTTCTTAATTTGTGCAACTTTATTGACCATCTCTATCATTCCCTCTCGCGACTCCCTCTCTCGTAGCAGCTTCATTGCGTAATTGCATATATGAGGTAGCCATGCGGCAGCCTGCTCTTTACTCATTGTACCACATTCACTGCGCTCTTGTAAATCTAACAATATTTCTTTGGTTATTTTTTGAGTCATGCCTGTGCCTGCGCTGCTATAATTATGCGGTGGCTTTAAAGTTTGGGAATTTTTTAGGCGCAGATCGAACAGGGGTCAGACACGCCTTATGCACCCTGTCAAGTCTAGAGACATATATTCCGGTACAGGGGGGGTAGGGGGGTACCCCCACATGGTGCTTGTAACCTGTGTTATCAAGCAGTGTTATATTTGATGTTACGTGAGGTTGTCAAGTGAGTGTCAAGTGAGTGTCAACTATATGTCATGTGAGTGTGTGTTACTTGTCTTGTGTACTGTATACATTTACATATAGTACGTGAGCATAGACTATTGCAATGATGGGTACCCAATACAATACACCGGTGGCCATGTCAATAGCATGTGAGCTGTAACGTTTAATATATCTTTTAGTTCTCTCGCGCATTAAGTTGCACTCCTCTTATGTTTATTTAGTTTTGCTCTCGCGCATATACCGCATGTAACCCCGCGATACACTCCCCCATTAACGCGCTGTCACATTTAAGGCGTTTGAAAAAGCCCTGAGATTACAGGCACTTAGTTAAGGTTTCCCTTAAGGGGAGAGGATTTATTCTGTTACATCTGTATCATATGTTATATTCTATTACCCTCGACGCATGCGTTACGGTCATGAGGCCTGTCGCAAAGGTTTGTTTGCTGTTACGGCCGCATGCTCGGGGCATGCCGTATACCTTTTGATAGGGTTAAAACACATACGGTTACCGTATACAATCATATACGGACAGATAATGGCTTGACAAATAAATGCGCTTGACAGTGTTGGGGTGCATATGTATAAAGCCCCCACGCAAGCTAGCGCCATCTATCACAACCACTTTAAAAACAAACACTATTGTATTTCCTTTATTCCTATACGTTGCAAACTACCGCAGCCCACTACTAACATGCATGTGTTATTGTGTGTATACTGGGTAACTCTATAACACAGCATACAATAAGAAGGAATACAATCATTATCATTAACGCTGGAAAGGATTCTATATCTATGTGTTCTCGCGCTCTACTCGTCATCATACCATCGAGGGCTAGCGTTGTATCTTCTCATGTGATGCGCGGCACAGCCGAACATGCAGGACAAGAAAATCAGTCCTCCGAGATTAACTATAATGTCAGGGATTATCATCTTATTATCTCCATTCAATCATCATAGTGTTTAGGTTTGTCTCAATAGCGAGGTGATTAAACCTAACACTTCAAAACGAAACTCCCATACAACGATAGCTATCGCTGCTGTAAACAGTCTTTCTTTCCACATGTTTTATCTCTCCTTTATCTCGTCGTTAATGGTGCTAATAATCTCTACGTCCTCGGCGCCGGCTGAAATCCAGAGCCCATCCGAAAGCCGCGCCACATCAACAATACAAGAGGGTCCAAACCCCGGCGTGTTCTCCTCCACTACCATAACGATACCAAGGGGCCGGCGTCTTCCCAATCCCCGATAGACCTGGACCAAATCACCCACTTCCATTTATAACCTCCGCTGAGTCACGACGCATCCAACGCTTCGTTGAATCACGCAAAACAAGTATTTCGATGCCGCGTTTGTCAACGACAAGACCAACCAATCCAGACCATGCATCGGGGAACCCCTCCGCAAAGCGAATAAGATCACCAACATCAGGACATCGCACTTAGCACTCTCAAATCTACAGGACTAACCCAGATCTTCCGGCTGCCATCGTTCGGCTGAACGACACAAACAGTGTTACAATCATCAGAAACAACCTTAACGACTATTCCATTCTTGGGGGTTCGGTGGGCCATACGGACCCTAACCAGATCACCGACTTTCACGTTTCACCTCCTCGATGTGGCGACACTTGCGCCTGAACTCGTAGCCCTTGCAGGAGCAGCGCCAGGAGCCGCTGAGAGCCTCCACACGGTAGTTGCTGCCCTTGGACCCCTTGACGGTCCACCGCTGCGCCTGTGGGGCGTCTGCGGCGATATCCTGCGGCGCCTCCCATGTCATATACTTGGGAAGGTCCGCGCGAGTTGTGCCATCGGGCACAGGGATCCACACGGTCGAGCTAATGGCGTATAGCTGACCGCTCACCGGCATGCGGCAAAGGATGGGGTTATACATCACCTTAACGGGCAAATCACCGACTTTCATTGAGCGCCTCGAAATAAAGAACATTAAACCTCTCTTTCCCCTTGGCAGATACGAACGTAGCCATGGGATTGCCGGCCTCGCCCGTCGATAACTCTACAAGAATACCGATTAAACCGTCGAAGTGGCTAAACGAGCCCGCGCCCCAAGAAGACCCAGAACTCACATCCCTGAAGCGCACCAAATCACCGACTTTCATCTTCTCGCCCTGGGCGATGGCGCTGTCCATATCGTAAGCAGCCAGATTTTTCATGATATGGCACTCTCCGTCGTGGCAGCGAATACAATGGCAAACTGGATCACCAGTTCAGGCGTAAGCTCACCGCTGGCTTCTGCCTGCTGCATTTCAGTGAAAAGCGCCATCTGAAGCACCATAGCGTTGAGTGCCGCAGCCGTGGACTCCAAAGGTCCAACGGTGGCGCCGGCAGAAGCGGAGGAAGAAAGGGTATTTTCGGTCATTTTAGATATTTCTCGACGAAAGTAAAGTAAAAGGTTTGTTTGGGGCACTGCGCCGCATTGGAGTTTAGGACGTGCGAGCAGCGCGGTACTTGCCATCCACTCCCCGCCAAAAATAGACCGGCGCGCCGTCAGTGGCAGGGTTCATAATAGTAGAACCCACCGCGCACAAGGCAAACATCGCTGAACTATCTTCCACAGACCCGGAAACCCGGATCAAGAAGTTGTCCCAATACTCTCCGAAAGTCCCGGCATGCCAGTCACCACCGCGCACAGGGGTTCCATCATCGTTGGTGTAACCGATAAACTCGATATCTACATAGTGGCATGCCTGATTTGCAAAAGGCTTCTCAACGCGAAGCACGCGGGCCTTTGTGCCAACAGGCAAATCAGTGGGTGTTCCACCGTGTCCGTACCTGTTTGCGGTGCGCTCGCGGCAAAGGGTGAGAATGTCGCCAATCTTGATTGTGTGTCCGTAAGTCATGAAAGTCCTGGTTTGGGGGTGAAGCTCGATCTTACACCTATATTATACACGTGGCGAAGGCATGAGTCAAGCCGATCATGTCAAAGGAATGTTAAGAGATTTTCTCCAGCCACATCGGATGAAACCGCAGGGTGGACGCACCAAACTGGACGACGTAGAGACTCGTAGGTGGTGGACCTGCGGCATGTCCAACGGCGGATTCCACCACTTCCACAACCAGGCCCGTACGGCTGCGGGGCATCGCATGATCGTGGGTGCCCTCAATCACCCGAACCAGATCGCCCACGTTAAAAAGATCCTTTTTTCGATCTTTATTGGTTGTCGTCGTCGGTGTAATAGCCATCAAGGTTTGTTTGCGATAGAATAAAAGGATCGCCCTCTATTTGATCGGTTGGAATATAATAGGTCGCCGACTCTTCAGGAAGGTTTGTGATGATTTCAGACAAAAGGTGTCGAAGGGTTGTTAACTCCTCTTCGGTCTCTTGCTTCTGTTCAGTGTCGCGCGCAGCGCGATACTCGGAAAGGTTTATTAGTTCGCCCATTAGAAAGGTAACTCCTCGCCGGTGCTGCCTTCGGCACTCAAAGGCGATGTTAGCCAAACACGAGGATGCATAACAAGATCTGCGCGCGCGCGTGCAATACCAACGTGGCAACTTGTAGTCTGGGTCTGGAAAGAGTTGGTTCCAGCGGTATAATCAGCGACCACGCAAGTTTCGCCGGCGCGCATGCCGATCTTAAGCCTATAAGAATACAGTGATTCCCCATCGGTTGTAAGATTGCGCCGGCTATTTCGGGCTGATTCGCCGCACTTCCATGCATCGATCACACCTTTATTATTGGTTAGGGGGGCTTTCATTAGGTTTATTTAGTCCTCTTGGGTATCATTTTGTAGTTGGCGCGCTGATTCGAGCCTTTGAAATGCGGTGGCGACTTTGAGCCCCACAGCCTGATGAACTTCCATAGTCACTTTATCCCGCGCCCGATCCCAGGCTCCGGTCGGAGTGCGAGGGCACTGGCCAGTCATTTCTGTATATAACCTCACCATTTCCTCGTCCGTGGGTGCCTCATTGATGGCTTTGATCCAGTCTTTTACGTTTCTTCTCATTCTCATAACCTCATCTTACGAGTCAATCGCGATCACACGCTCATTAGTCTGGAAGTAGGGGCGATCTGCGTATGCTTGTGTAGTCATCCACATCCGCTGGCATGCGCTAGCG
>TARA_R110000824_G_scaffold7722_6_pt1 | contig 13367 bp, 8 predicted proteins | sample TARA_R110000824 | Tara Oceans TARA_R110000824 (sample SAMEA4397747) | marine metagenome | biome: Polar Biome; feature: [MES] marine water layer (ENVO:01000295) within the mesopelagic zone...; material: water (ENVO:00002006), including particulate matter (ENVO:01000060) such as...... | reverse complement strand
TCGTAGTTGGGTAGATAATAATGGAAATGAAGTTAGAAGATATTATGAACTTCCAGGTACCCCTCTTGATGAAAAATCATTTAAAAAAAGTATTCATGGTACCGAAATGATTCAACCCGATATAAGAAAAACAGATGTATCAAAATTCAATCCATTTGCTTGGTATGGGGATGAAGACCATTTAGATTATAAGGAAGATTGGGAAAAGAAAGCAAAAGGCCAAGTGTTGGATAATTGGAAAAATATCTATTACGATAAATCTATGGATTGGAATTTATTAATGTCAATAAATCCCAAAACAGGAAATAATTGGCAACCTATCCCAGGGTTAGGAAATTGGGGAGGAGGGGTTTATGGATTACCCATAGTAAGGATTAGAGATGCTGGTGGTATAGGTATTGCCCATTTATTTGGACATAGTCATGGGTTTCATGTAAATCAAAGTGCACTTTGGGATGGTAGAGATGGAAATAAGAAGAAGTGGATTTATAATAATAGTAGATATATAACCCCCATAGGTACAAGTAAAAGTTTATTTGGGGGAATTTATTGGTTCCTTCCTGTAGATAAAAGTTGGACGGGCACTATTAAACCAATTGGGGTATATTCCCAAAATATGAAATATTTAACTTCTGGTCATACATTTACTAAAGATGGAAAGAAATTTAAAGATTCACCTACGGCATATTTAGCTTATCCTGGATTTGATAATTGGTCATCTCTTGGTTGGAATATTCAGGGGGATCCATTTTTTGGTAAAGGAAACGGAGAAACATTATTATAATGGGGGATAGAAGAAATATAAAACTAAATAAAAGAGTTTATGCATCTAATGAAGCAAGAGAACAATTAGAGGAAACATTCACTGAATTTAATTTAAAAAAATATTCAGAAAAAGAATTTTTTGAACATTATAACTCTCTATTTTTTGAAATACCATTAAATGGTAGGTTATCACATAATACTATACTACATAAAAGTACAAAATACGCAGGAACCCCCGAAAACCCCAAAACTAGAGAAATTCAAGATTTATGGCTCCAATTACAAAAAATACAAAGACAAATAGATTCTGTAGAAAAGCATCATGATCTTATTCCTAATAGAGTTATACTCCAAAATAGAGATAAACCCGAACTTAAATGGTATATGCAATCTGGTAGAAAAAGAAAAATAAACAAACGATCTGTTGTTAAACTTATAAAAAGACAACAAGGAGCGGGTAAGTTAGCAGATAGTGATTTTGTTGTTTTAATGGATCAAAGTGCTATAGATGGGATATTAGAAGGCCTTCCTATTGACATCGAAACTGATTTAAATATAAGTATATTAGAAATTAATAGAAATGCATTAGAAGGTGATGCATCCGATCCTATACATTAATAAGAAATGGCACAAATAAAAAACAAACAATCCCAAGCAAATTTTGAATTAGATATACAGGGAATTCAATCTCAATTTATAGATAAAAGTTTTGGAAGACCCGAAGATGTTATAGAATTACATATATATGATTTAAAAGATAATTTATTATATTCAGAATATAATTTTAAAGATTATACTTTTGCTAATACTGAGGTATCCCCCTCAACTATTTTAGAACCTACTACTTTAGAACCTGCAATACAAGATTCCACTGCTAAAGGAGCGGGGGATAAAGATTATATAAGAACTGGTCCTAATAATGCAAAAGAAGGATATTGGTTTAATACGGGAAAACAACAAGTTTGGGTATCTACTTCCCCATCCCCCTCTCTTTCTGAAGGATTAACATCCGAATTAGAAGTTAACCCACCACTAATATTAGCAGCAAGAGGATACACGACGGGTAAATATATAATTAAATTAAATATTCAAAGAAATAAAATTCTTAATTTAACAGAAGATCCTTTTATTATTAAAGAAATCTCCCCTACTCGTAGAGAAATTAAATCTATAACACCAAAGGTCGACAACCAAAAATTAGGCCCCTCTGTTAATGCTTTTATATATGAAATGGAGGGATCTATATACTTTAAGGATTTTATTATAAATTTTGGAAAGGACATAAATGTAGCAGGAATAAATATTTTATTAAATAAAAATGCTTCTAAATATGAAGTTTTATTAAAAACATTAGATCCATTACCCACGGAAATTCAGTCCAGGAGCCCCTTCAAAATAGCAGAAAATATTTCAGATCCTATTACTTATGAAGTAAATTTAGGAGAACCTTCAATCCCCGATATTTCAATCCCTTTAAGAGGACCTAATTATAAAATAGATATAAGAATGCAAAATAGCGTTCCTTCTTGTTTTAAAAATTATAATGAATTATTAGCATATAATTTAACCTCATCATATCAAAATTTAATAAATAAATTAGATAAAAATGAAGCTATACATATTGATTATAGTTATATAAGACCTATATCAGAAAGTATGGAGGGTATTGATATACCTTACCATTTTGAAAATTTCGTCCATTTTGGTAGTGCATTTGAACGTTTAAAAAACTTTGAATATAAATTACAATTATTAGAAACATATGATTCGAAAATAACAAAGATAAATAAAATTACAGGACCTACTTCATCTTCTTCACATATATTACAATCAAAAGAGGAAATAGAAGATACTAAAACAAATTTATTAAAAGGACTAGATGGGTATGAAAGATTTTTATATTATGAATCCGAATCTTTTGCGTGGCCCAAATCAACTACAGAATACCCATATACATTACATTCACCCACAGGTTCAGAAGCAAAATCATGGTTGGGTAGTGAATTAGAAAGAAATGAGTTTTATGGAGGTCAATTATTATCAGCTTCTTTATATGATAGGCACAATATTCACTCTTTATCGGATTTAATTCCTAACCATGTTAGAGATAATATAGATAATAATTTATATACTACTTTTATCGATATGGTAGGGCAACATTTTGATTATATATGGACTTACATAAAACATCAAACTGAAATAAATGATACCCACCATAAAAAAGGTATTTCAAAAGATTTAGTTTATTATGCTTTAAAAAGTTTGGGTATAGAAGCTTTTGATCAATTTGAAAACGCCGACTTATTAGAATATGTATTGGGGATATCAGATCTAGATCACACAGTTGGAAATTTTATAGTAGGGTCTTGGATTATAGGAGGGGGTAAAGCTAATTATTTTAAAACCCCTCCAGGCCAAACATTAGTTACTTCTTCAGCTGAAGGTTCAACTCCTAAAGGAGATATAACAAAAGAAATTTGGAAACGTTTATATCATAATGCTCCTTATCTTTTAAAAACTAAAGGTACAGAAAGGGGGATCAAAGCATTAATGAGTTGTTATGGAGTACCCTCAACTATTTTAAACATTAAAGAATATGGAGGATCTACTTCGGATAAAACAACTTATCAAACTTTTAGTTATGATAAAGCTTCATTAGCATTAAATGGAAATGCGGGGGATAGTAATTATTTTGTAAAAACAAAATGGAGTTCATCATTAACAAATAAATTATCTTCATCAGCAAAAACAGTTGCTTTTAGAATAAATCCAGAAAGAAAATCATCAAACACAAAGAATTACCACTTATTTAATTTATCAGGATCAAATCCCGCTCATGATCATATATTAGTATTAAACCCCCACACGGGAACCGATATATCTTCATCAGGAGATCATATTCAATATGGTAAATTAGACTTATATAGTGGTAGTTATTTAAGAGCTTCTACATCTAATTTCCCTGTGTATAATGGGGAATTTTGGAATATATTTATAGGAACAAATGGTGCATCAGGAAGTACTGATACTTTAAAATTTGGAGCTTATCAATCAAATCACTTAAAAAACATATTTTCTTATACCTCTAGTACAGCTCTTGCGGGAGGAGGATCAGCCTCTTGGGGAGATCCATTTTCGGGAACAGATGGTATTACAGTATATGGAGGAGCTCATTCAATGTATATAGGGGGTACAGAGGCAAATAAAAATGCACATTATGATAATTTAGATAATTTATCTTATTCAGGTTCTATTCAAGAAGTAAGAATATATCATCATACTTATCAATCAACTAATGATTCTAGTGTTGATAGAATGTTAAGTCATGATACACTTAAAAAACAATCATTATCCCCTTTTATATATGCGGGTAATCACCCTTCTTCATCTTATGATGAATTGATTTTTAGAGCTCCTTTAGGAAGTAATTTACACCAAAATAGCTCAAGTTTTCATCCTAATATAGATATTGATTATTTAGGAGTGGGGAGTGGAGTTTCAAGTAGTATGCAATCCCAAAAATGGAAAGAAATAGAAGAAGTTCATCATTTACTTACACCAGATACTGTTGGGGCCTCTATGACAAGTGAAAAAGTAAGACTAGACTCAGGATCTGTAGATGATAATATATTATCTCATAATGGAAAATCCGAAACATCTACCTTAGATAGACAACCACAGGACTTTGAAGATTTAGGAGTATTTTTATCTCCAACAACCGAAATAAACGAAGATATAATTTATACTTTAGGAGCCTTTAGATTAGATGATTACATAGGTTCCCCATTACCCCGTCATCAAACATCTTCTTACTACACAGACTTAAAAACAATAAGAGATGTATATACTAAAAAATTAAAAAGTAGATACAATTTGTGGGATTATATTAAATTAATTCAACAAATAGATCATACTTTATTTAAAATGATAGAACAATGGGTCCCTTTTAAATCTAATTTAAAAACTGGTTTATTAATAGAACCCCATTATTTAGAAAGAAATAAATTTCCAGTTGCAACATGGCCAACTACTAATGATGGTCAAACAATGGTAAGTGGATCTTTTAATACTTTTGAAGTAGATTTTACATCAAACACTTCTTCTAAAGCAGATAAATTTGAAGGAAATAAATTCTTATCAATTCATTCAAAAGTAGGGGGTGGGAATGTAGTAACTACAAATAATTTTAAAATACATGGAGCTAAATCAGGAAGTAATCACTTAAGATTAGAACAAGGAACTAATTTTACAATAACTGTAAACCCAATAATACCTGAACAAGAACATGTGCAAGCACCTATTAAACCCCAAGATCCACCTAGTAGTATAGGGGTGGGGTTTGCTACTATAGGAACTACTTTTGTAATAGGATCATATCAAACTGCGGATAGTGTAAAATCAAGAAAAAGAATACACCATCCATCAAATACTTTATTAGGAAATATACAGAAAAGTAAATTATCTCGTAGGTATTATAGTAGCCTAGCAATAGGTAATCAAAATAATCTCTTCGAAAATAATTAGTTATGCCAGCACCTATAATAAGAAAAATCTCATCATTAAAACATAGAATAATAAAGCATAAACCTTTTTATGCTTCAAGTTCAAATGTAGGATTATGGGAATCAAATATAACATCATCGGATTCACTTGATAATTTATTTGATGGGGCCTTGACTAAATCAGGATTATCTGGAACTTCATCATTTTCAACAGCTTCTTTTTCTGCATCACATTTAGAAAGTAATTCAAATTCAGGATCTTACCCCTTAGGATATACTCTTACCTTTGATTTAGGAAAAGAAAGAACAATAGACCATATAAGAATATATAATGGAACTAATGTAATAAATAATGTTTTTTATAAAAACCCAGCGGGTCATGTAGCTAATACACCTCACAACATACCTACAGCTTCACTTCCTATTAGATTTAAATTTTGGAGTGGGGGACAAAACCCCATAACAGATAATCCAGTAACTCAATCACATTCATTACCCGGAACTACAGGACCTAGTAATGAGTCAAGTTGGATTTATTTTACTTCGTCTTTAGACCAATTTATTTATGAACCGCCAAAGGGAACTAATTATCAATTTGTAACACTTGAAATATCAGGAGGTTATTATTCTTCATCTGGATATGAACGTTCACATTCTAGAGATGATGTAGTTTCTATTAAAGAAATAGACATATATGAATCCATTGATACTAAAGATTATAATGTAGAATTTGATGATTCTTTATTAGATTTACAATCATGGGCGGGACCTAGATGGAAAGGATGTAAAACCATAGGTAAAAAAATCAACGAATATCATGCCCCAGATGAAGGTTATGGTATAGGATATGCCCCCATACAAGGTTATTCTCTTAAGCATGGTAATCATGGATTTATTGTAGATTCTGATTATTTTGGTTCAAAATATGAAGGAGATAAAACTTATGGTTTAAAACCTAATGTTGAAAATAAAACAACAGCTCTATATATAGCTTCCACTGTTATAGGGGGAGAAGAAGACCCACAATTTGCTGCCATTAGAAACCATTCTTATATTAATATAGAAAAAATATTAATAATCAATCCAGATGATGACACTGTTAAAATATTAGAAAAACCCTCCCAACCATTTTTAACTTATCATAGATTTATAACAAATGATTTCCCTACAGGAGCTAAATTCCATATAAAACTTATAGATAAATATCTTCAATCTAATCTTAAAGATGAATATACTGTTAAGATGAATAAAGGTTGGTTATTAAAAAGTTTTGAATATAATGCTGCACTAGGTCCTTTACCAGGAATGGATAAAGATAAAACAACAGAAATAAGCCATGTATCTCGTTCTATAGCCAATCCTTTAGTACTTTATGATGCAGTAGCAGGTCATATAATTGATGGAGTAGCGGGGGGAGTATTAGGAGTTGATTTATCAGGTACCAATAATTGGTATGCTCGAGATGGTTCATCAGGGGCCCAAACAGTACTAAATAGAGCAGCATTTTCCTCTTCTGTGGCTACTTACCAATACCAATTTTATGGGTCGGGTTCAATACAATCAGGAAGTAATATAAAAACAGGATATGACTTTTACACATCTTCTTATAATCCAAATGCAGGAGGACAATTAAGATTTAGATATGGAACTACAAATTATGTAGCTGATAATAGATTAAACGATAGTGGTTCATATATAATGCAACCTTTATATACAGGGGATAATACAAAATTTATAGAAAATAAATTTACTAGAGAATTTATAAAAACAGAAAATAATCCTAAAGAAAAAGTAAAAAGTTTCACGTTCCCTAATATAGAAACATTAGAAGCAGTATATGACGATGAATTTAAACAATGGTATACTTCATCACAACACAATCCTTCTATGACAGCTAGTTTATTTATAGGTAATTGTATAGATTATTTAAATAGTCATTCTTTAGATACTGAATTACATTTAACTCTATTTAGAGGAACTAAAGATTTTTCAAATCTTAATGATGAATTAAGTATAGGTACCTTTGAAGTAGATAAAAATTTAACAACAGCTTACTTAGATATAACTTCTAGTTTTGATGTAGGCCCCCTTACAAATAATGTAGGTCCAAGATCTAAAGTTATTAGATTAAAAAACCAACCACAATTTAAACCAACAATACCCCTCTTATCAGGATCAGAAAATAGGGTGTTTTATGAAACAATAGAATCAAAACATTATTTAGCGGAAATAATGGAAATCCAAAACCCTTGGGTATATGGACCAGGAACCCCCCATAGAAATTTAATTACTGGTTCAGGTCAAGATACAACAACAACAATATTTGAACATACTTATAATTATGGTTTTCAAGGATCTGGATATCCTGTAGATTTTAATACCAATATATCAGATACTAGAACAACATTTTATAGAAATATTGAGGGAATGAACAGTTCTGGATTAATATCATCATCTATACACGCTAATGATTCACAAAATTTTTCAGGATCATTCCACTACCAACTTTCTTTCTTAGATAAAGATCACACACTTATAGCGGATGTAGATAAATACTCAGAACTATTTGATGGAATCGGGGGATCAGGAATTGTACTTATACCAAAACATACATCAAGGATAGTAAAAAATAACATAGAATATTATTTAGAAATCGCGGGTCTATTACCAAAAACCACAGCAACTAAAAAAGACACAACAAACCCGGATTAAAAAATCATATTTCTTAAAAACAATTATATTTATAACAAAACAAAACAACAATGGGATATTTAGATAACACAAGCATCACAGTAGATGCAATTTTAACAAAAAAAGGAAGAGAATTACTTGCAATGGGAGGTATTGAAGATTTTAATATAACACAATTTGCATTAGCGGATGATGAAATAGATTATACTTTATTTAATGAAAACCACCCAAATGGAACCCAATACTCAGGAGAAGCAATTGAAAATATGCCTATCATTGAAGCTATTCCTGATGAAAACAATATAATGCTCCATAAATTAGTTACATTAGAAGAAGGAACATCTATAATTCCATTCATAGCAGTAGGACAAGGTTCTATTATAAGAATGTCTATAGGAGGAGATGAAATGATAAAACCAAATACACATAATTATAATGGGGTAATAGGTGGCTCTGCAGAACCAAGTGGTTATAGATTTACTATAGCGGATCAAAGATTATTTACTATGGCAGCAGGATCAGGACCATCTGCACAAGCGGGTCAAGCAATGAGTAGAATGGCCCCATCTACAACAGCACAAAGTTGGACAATAGTGGGTAATTCACTTAATTTAAAAGCTAAAAGTGCACAAGCTTTATTTGGTAGTTATAGTTCATTAACAACAACTCTTACAATAGAAGGTCTTAACACAGCAGCAAGATTAACAATACCAATTACAGTAAGTAAAAAAGTAACAAAAACTTCAACATCTGGGGATAGTAGTGATTCACGTGTAAATCCTTCAGCAGGAGTTTAATTAAAAAAAAATAAAAAATGAGTTTAACAAGATTCGGAGACCAAGATAAAAAATACCAAACATCAAAGATTATAACATCAACTTGGTCAGATAATACTAATAATTTAAAAGTAAATTATACATCATCAACAAATAATTTTTTATCACCTACAAGTTCAGGTCAATTTTATTTAAATGTTTATCATAAAGATCCATCATCAGATGCAGATGCGGAAATCCAATATGCTGTAGCTTATGGACATAGAGCAGGATCAGGATCTCCTGACTTTACAAATGACACAGGTTCATTTGGAAAGGGGGGATCTAGAGTAATATATGGTCAGTATAGAAATTTAATATATGGAGATGAAAATGAAATGTTTACATTTGGTACTCATGTTCCTGATGATATTTATGTACTTAATGTAAATAGAGCTAGATATAAAAATCAACTATCTTTAAGTACCTTATCTTTACATATAAAAGGGGCATTAGCAGACTCTGGAACCTTAAAACTTACAGATGATAGTATTTCATCTAATGGAGCTGCTAATATGACTAATTTAGGAAGAGAATTTAATATAGTATCAGGGGCAAATGGTGTTATGTCAGGTTCTAGTGTAAAACAAATAGCAGGAAGTTCTTCATATGGTTTATATTATCCGGATTCAGGAATTGCAATTTTAAATCCAGATAATTTTATTTCTGGTTCTACAGACCAACATTTTGCTCCTTTTCCAGCAAGAAACACAGGGGTAACAGGAAACACAGATAAAAATAATGAAAAATTATTTAGAGCTATTTCAACATCAGGCCACTTTATTATAGATAGTGAAGAAATAATAACTTCTAGATATTATTTTGTAAGAGCTAGAAACTATGAATATAATTATTCTACTAATCCTTCATTTCAAGATGAAAGTGGTAATGTATTATTTCAAAGTATGATAAATAGCCCAAAAACCTATATAACAACAGTTGGTTTATATAATGATAAAAATGAATTACTAGCAGTAGCTAAAATGAGTCAACCAATTGCTAAAGACCCTACTAAAGAAGCACTTATTAGAGTAAAATTAGACTACTAAAATGCCCCCTAAATGTCAGAAGCTTATAAAAAGTTTACCGCCCAAGACAAAGCAATAGTTCCTTTTAATGCTCACAAGCAATATAACTATAATTCTTCTTCTGCGGCCTCAAATAAAGTAACTTATTTTGCCACTAAATGGACATCAGAATCCATTTCCCGATATAGTAGTGCAAGTATTAATTCTTTAGGAGTTTTTGATCCTATAAATGCTATTAAATATCGCCAATTAGATCATCTTTTCTATAAAAACTTCAAAACAGATTCATATAATAGATTTGGTAATTTTAATTATTTAATGCATAAAAGAGAATTATATGAAAATGCTAGTATATTATCTATCCCTACGGGTTTATATGGGTATGAAATAAAACCTGGTTCTTTTTATTTATCTTCAAGTAATTTAAAAGTTTTAGATGATTTTAGAGACGGACAGGGAGCCTTTGGAAATCTTATAATTAGTGGCACAGATATAGATAATTACCCCACAGATGTTAGAGAAAATGTTTTTAGATTAGATCCTATAAAAGGATTTGAAAAATATAATTTAGATATTTATAAAGATTATGCCCTAAAATTTATCAACCCCCAACATCCAGAAGCGGGAGTATATAAAGTTTTTTACAAAAAAGGACATGAAATAACAAATGCCCCTACAACCTATAACACACCAAGAGATATATCATCTAGTATAAGTGATATTCCTGAAAAAGACGATAGTTATTATTTAACTCCCTTCACCTATAACAACATGGAATTTGCTACTTCTTCTTTAGGAAGTAGTGGATCTTATGGTTATGGTAAATTTCCTTCATTAAAATTTAATAGCTCAACAGGATCTTATATTGCGTGTGAACATGATACTAAATTTAATTTTAGTAAAGAAGAGGATTTTGCAATTTCTTTTTGGATGGAACCAGAAGGTATAGGTCTAAATTCAAATAAAAAACATATAGATAATAAAAAAAGGTATATCATAAGTAAAAGCACGACAAAAACAGTTATACCCCCCTCTTTCCAAGGAAAAAACACATCATTATCTACTACAGTATCAGGTAATATGCAACCAAAAGATGTAAATGCGGGTCCACAATATCCTTTTGAAATATATATGGTAAGTAGATCTTTATATTTTGATAGATTTGATGGAGAGAAATTAAATTCTATAAATTGCATAGTTACAGGTTCTGAAGGAGCTGTTACTTCTTCCAATCATATATTATGTCAAAAAACAGGATCCTCCACAGAAATATACTTTAATGGAAATTTAGTAGCCCAAGGAACAGAAGATTTTGAATTTAAAACACAAAATTTAGCCAATCTTTATATAGGTTCAAAAGGATCATTAAGTAAAGCTGAAAAAGATGGGGGAATTGGAATGAGTGCTATAGGAAGTACTTTTATAATAGGAACTTATGGGGATGAAAATTATCCTTATTCTTATTATAATGGCAAATTAAGTAATATAAATATTTGGAATAGAGCTTATAATACAACTATTATAAAAAATGTTTCAGAAAGTATAAATGCTTCTCCTTATATAGGTAATGTATTTTATAGAAATGGTTTTGCTACTATTACTCATCCAAAATACCAATCTATTTTAAATTCATATGGTGTGGGAATTATGAGGATAGGAAGTACTTTTGTAGTAGGAAATAAAGAAGTAAATGGGGTACATAAGTTAAACTTTCAAGGCACCCATAAAATTAGAGAACACGAATATCAATGTACTATAGAGGAACATGAATTCAATCAAACAACAAATATAACAGCTAGAAAAGACCAATCATCAGAAAATAACGAAATAGCAAATTTTGCTACAAGTTCTGAATTTAAACCTTACATTACATCTATAGGGTTATATAATGAAGTTGGTGATTTATTGGTAGTAGGTAAATTAGGTCAACCCACAAAAATATCCAGTGAAACCGATACTACATTTATTATAAGATGGGATACATAAAGGGTGGGGCTTCTAGAAAAACTTTATACTTATTAACGCATGAACGCAAACAAAAAATTATAAAATGATAGATTTTAATCAAATCCAAGGGATTTCTTGGAAAGAATGGGTAAAAGCCCCAAATAACAAAAGATTATTTGAAAGCAATCCAAATTTAGCAAGAAGAAGATACATGGAGGAAGAAGCAGAATTTATAGAAAATATTCTTCTTCAAGAAAGAATGAGATCTGAAGAACAAGAACGTCTAATGCATCTTGCAATGGAAAAACAAGCAATGGAGGCAAGAGAAAGACAACAATCATTATCTCAATTATTAAGAGAAACAGCAACAGCAGACCATGATTCAAATGTACAATCAGTTTCGGGAATTGGTGGAGCGGCATCAGGTGGGGGTAGTGGTGAAGGATTTTTATCTAGAGTAGGTATTGGTAATTATGCTGTCGGAACTTTCTTAACTTTGAACTTACAACAAGTTTCTACACAACCAGATGATGGTTATGAAAGATTTACAGTTCAATAAAAAACCTACCAGAAAACAAAGAAATAATATATTTATAATAAATAACAATCAATAATTAATAATAACAAAAACAAAAACAAACAATTATGAGCGCAGTAACAGCAACAGCACTAAAAGGATATTTTGAGACTGGTGATCAACCAACAGCAGCCCAATTTATCGACGTATTCGACAGTATGTTAAATTTAACAGATGGAGGTACAGTAGCAGCAGCAACATCTTTTTCAACAGGTACTTTAACCGCAAGAGGATATGCAGCAACAAAACCAAGTTTAACAATAAAATACCCAGCGCATACAGACGCTACAGCAGGTAACGCAACTATAACAATTGCACAAGTTCTTACAGGAATTTTAGAAGCAGATTCAGCGGCACAAATTGCTTGGACACTTCCAACACCAGCATTATCAGTTGCAGGTACAGTTGGAGTAGCAATAGGAGATTGTATTGACTTCGCAGTCATTAATACATCTACAGCAGGAACAGAAGAAGAAATCACAGTTACAATGCCTTCTAATGCAACAGCAGTTGGTAATATGGTAGTTCCAGGTGGTGATACAACTCACGACGCAGATAAAAGTGGTAGTGGATTATTTAGACTAAGATTTACTGCAGTAACAGGAACAGAAACATACACTGTTTACAGATTAGCATAATAACTAACACTTATTAAATAATATTAAAAGGCCTTGGTTTTCCAGGGCCTTTTTTTTACATTGGTATTATGCAATGGTACTATCAAAACAAACAAATCAATGAAATCAATGACCTTCCAGAAGGAGCATTTGGTTTCATTTATCAAACAACTCATATTCCAACAGGAAAAAAGTATATTGGTAAAAAATCTTTAATTTACAATTTAAAGAAAAAATTAGGCAAAAAAGAACTTGCAATCATAAGGTTAGAAGGTAAAGGTCGCCCACCAACATTCAAAAGAGTGTTAAAAGAAAGCGATTGGAAAACTTACTTTGGTTCTCACGCGTTTATCAAAGAATCAAACAAAGAAGATCTAACAAGAACAATCCTACAAATAGCTTACAATAAAAAAGAACTAACATAT
>TARA_R110000824_G_scaffold10232_2_pt1 | contig 13368 bp, 12 predicted proteins | sample TARA_R110000824 | Tara Oceans TARA_R110000824 (sample SAMEA4397747) | marine metagenome | biome: Polar Biome; feature: [MES] marine water layer (ENVO:01000295) within the mesopelagic zone...; material: water (ENVO:00002006), including particulate matter (ENVO:01000060) such as...... | reverse complement strand
TCAATAAGGGTTTCTCTTGAATTTGGATTTGACATATTTACACCTCTTAGTTATTTAGGGGATTTTGAGATCTAAAATATCAATTTAATGGTGACGGTGTAGAGACCGTAATTTTCACTAGTTTTTTCATATCATAATTTTCTATTATGGTTTTTCTCACATTTTCTTTATTTTCACCAATTTCGTAATTAGTAAATCCTGGCATCTTAAGGGGACATTCTAATTTAGGGTAATCTAATTTAGAATATTCCTCCTCGTTTGCATGTAACCATGTGGCTTTTCTATCCCCACATCCACACCCCCCACAGTAAAATTTTCCGGGGTGGTGACTACTTTTAGTTAGATGTTGACATCTAGGTAAATGTCCACCAATTGATTTATCACCAAAACAACTTAGTGTTCTTAGTTGTTTTGTGGCAGTATCTGCCTTTTTATTTTTCAGTCCTCTAGAAGCAAGTGATTTTGCAAATGACTGTACCATAGTGAACGGATTGTGCATTATATTTCTACTTTTTCTTTTTAAAGATTCCGGAACAAAAGTTTTTTTACCACAATTACAATTACATTTTTTTCTATGTAAAGACATACTACGCGAATGTAGAACCAATCACATCCGATGCTCCAATTTGAAGTATACCAGAGGTTTCAGTCAGAGATAAAAATACTGGTTTTACAGTCTCTCCACTAACAGTTGGTCTGTTGAATGTATATCCACCCTTAACAGTTGGATCAAGATAATAGAGTTGACCTGTGGTTAGACCTACAAATTCGTCGTAAATTCCCCTATTCGCAACTCTAACCGTATTACCTGATATTGACTGAACAATACCTATGGTTTCATTCTTATGGAATGGCGTTGTTGTTACACCTGCATTGGAAACGTTAGTATGGGTAACTCCACCGGCAGAGCTAATACAGACAAAACCACCCGTACCAATATTTGGGGTAGTTGCTCCGGCCGGAGTTGTATAAACGAAATCTGTCGAACCAGATACGACAAGATCTCCCTGTAAGGTAATTCCATGGGGCACGGCATCTGCAAGACCTAGACGTAAAAATCCTGCCGTTGCATTAGAAGCAGCAGAATTTCCTAGTGCGGCACTTATACCTTGAACACCAGATCCCTGTATATCGATGTTGTAAATTTCAAGTTTATTGAGTTTAGCAAAAATTTCATCGTTAGTTTTTGTAAACCAATCAAAGAATGAAGTGTTTGCATTTAGATTTGCTATTTGAAATTCGTTGTCTTCTACGCCCATTTGTTTTTTCCTATACCCTTGTTATGTATTTGATTGAAACACGCTTGTCTGCGGTGGTTCCACTTAGCGTGAAATTAGAGTTTCCTATATGTGTAACTGTTCCTGATAATTCTTTAACTTGTGGATCACCCTTTGCTGTAACAACTGCCGAAAACGCTCCACTAGATTCTTCGACAAATATCGTTGCGCCAGTAGTGAATGCTTCTCTATTTGTGGTTGTGAACAAGATATCTGCTGTTGTGGGTCCGGGAACTGTATTGGCGATATCAACAGCCTGTACGATACCAATCACGTCTCCTCTTAACAAAGATACTTGTCCAGTTTTTGCGCTAACAACTGGAGCACTAGCATATATTTTATTTCCAACGGTAGGTTTTTTACCTGAAGTAAATGTTAACAGTGCGTATACTACGTTCCTTTTTAGATCCTCTGTGTTTGGTGGAAGATCAAGACCGAGTTCTCTATTATTACTGAAGTTGTTAGGTTCACTAATTAATGCGTATGAGTCAAAGGACGATGGTGTGTCTCCTCCATACGCTCCAATTCTAAGTGTTTTTTCAATATCTGATTCTTTCATTGTAACACTCGTCATAAAGGCGTTTACTGGGATTACTGGACCATATAGATTCTGCTCAGTTAACAAACCGTTATATGGTGTAATTAGTGCCTTTAGGGCATTTTCAAAGCCATAATTATTATTTGTATTATTGACTACAAATTCTACCTGTGTGTTATCCTTTCCAACAATGCGTTCACCAGAAGAAAGATCTTTACCGATCTTGACTCCATTGATATACCAAGTATCACTCTTTATTTTTCTTAAATCGAATTCGACACTAGGTGGAGTACCATTTCCCTTTACCTGAATGGTAGGTGCAGTTATTCCAGATACTGTAAAGTCTGATGCTCTGAGGTTTCCTGCTGTTGGATCAAGATAAACCATTTCTACGGAACCAGATTTTAGTTTCCAATTCTGAACTTTTTGATTGTACCAACCAACAGGACTTGAGTCGGAAAATGGTGAATTATTAATTTGTTCATCAATTCCGATGGGATTTATGCTATCCGGTAGAGTTCCAGTCGTTGCTCCAACTACACCAAATCTAGTTTGAGTATTTATGCCACTATCTCTCAATGACTGCTGAAACTGAAAGGCATCAAATCTTTTCATTGTATCGATATCAAATAATGGTAGTCCTGCTGTTACTTCAGCGGCATTTGTTTTGTCGTATAGATTGTCTACACCATAAAATCTAACTGGTCCTGTGCTACCAGCACTGAAAGGAGATGATACAGCATTTTTAAAAGCCTCAAGACTCACACCATCATTTACAAACTGACCCTCATCCGCACTAAAGAAACTTAATCGATCTCTGACCTCTAGTGATATCCAGTTACTGTCAGTAAACCTATTATCGCTTTGTGCTAAAGCAATCCAACTATAACCATCATCTTTTTCTATTACTGTTGTTGGTAGATCTCTTACGTTAGCAAATCCGGAGCTTGGTCTAAAGACCGAAGCTGTTTTGATGTCAGTTCTGTTTGATTGATTATTTCCCACACAAAGAAATAGTACACCATCACCAATAAATGGGTCAAATATAAAACAATTTTGCAACTCCGGTATTTTTTCTGGATCGTATCGATCATATACAGTTGATTTTTCCCAGTCTCTTCTGGGAAAACACAATCTATAATTATCTCTGGTTATTCTCTGAAAGTAGCAAGCAGACAACCAAAATTCATTTAAACTTTGTAGATCATTTTGTGGTAGCTCTGCGAAAGTGTTTGAATTTAATGAAACATATTGATTACCAGAATAAATAAGCTCTGTCATTTGATTGACAGCACTTTCAAATTTATTGGTTCCGGTGTTCAGAATTTTTCTTATTGCGGTAACCATTAAGCGTAGCCTCCTATGGGACAGAATCCAGATATTTCTCTACCGTCATTCGGGGAGGTATTCCCAGAAGCGGCACTTAAAAATGCAAAGTCATTTATATTTAGTAATCCGAACGATGAACCAGCTATCTTGACTGCTGTGGACCAGTCAGGAAAAGCGTATGTTGTTAGATTATTTCTATTACCGGTAGCTCCACCACTTATTCCATTATGTAAGGTTGAACCAGAGCAACCTGCTGTTGATGCTATGCTTGTTGTGGACAGTAGACCGTATGGGAAGTAATTACCAATAATGCTTATTTCTTCTCCTGTACCTGTTCCATCATAAGCTCCCTCACCAAAATTAAGTATTTCCCAATTATTAAATTCTGGTATACGTTTATTTGGTCTCTCAAGCTCGGATCTACCACTATCATCACCAGATCTCAATTCAGCACTAGACATTCTTTCATTAGTAGAAGCTATTGACACCGTAACATCTATACCAACTGGAATTATATGAAGAGAAATATAATCTTCCAAAAATTCAATGTCAATTCTAGGTATGTCTTGAAAATACAAAATTACATCAGCCACATTTGAACTAGTATAATTTACTTCTGTATTTGATGCTCCCAATAAAGTATTACAAAAATACTGAATAGATCCAGCAGTTCCTTTTGTATCACAAAATCTACTCTGAACTTTATTTAAAAAGTTTCTTATATTTGATGCTGTAATAATAAGAGAAATTACATTCATTCCATCAATAAAATATCTAGAGTCGGGTAAATAATTACTAAGTAAACCTGATGTTAATTCAGGTGGACAATCATCAACATCTTTTAATTTTTCGAAATGGTTATCTAAAATATAGAGACTTCCATTTGGAGAATATAGCCAATTGTAATATGCTTGAAATAATTGTGATAGATTTACGTTAGACATTTCGATTTCGATCCCTCAACCAGCTTGGTAGTTGTTCTAATACGTTTACTCTATACTTTGATGGGAATACAAAACCAAACTGAGTTTGAATTGTTCCTGTAGGACTATTTTCACCTGTTTCTGAGTTTGCTCCAGAATCAATACCTACATTACCTCTTCCGGGTCTAGGATCTTCTGCGGGATCATCTATTATAGTTACAACTCCAAGACCCGAATCTAGATCAGGTTTTTCATTTGGTGGTATAGGTCTATCTGGTGCAGGCCTGCCTCCGGGGGGTTGAATGACACCGGGACCATAACCAAAGTTAGGACCAGAAGTAGGTCTGCCGTCAACACCAGTACCGGGATTTGGAACATCCGGACCAACACCAAAGCCGGGTCCAATACCGGGTCTACCATCAACACCAGTTCCGGGATTTGGAATATCTGGACCAACACCAATGTCAGGTCCAATACCGGGTCTACCGGGAACTTGAGTACCGGGATCACGGGGACCAATACCAATAGAAGGACCATCATCCTCAATTGGTCTCCCATCAATAGAAATGTTAGTATCACTATTTGGACCGAAACCAAGACCAAAACCATTATCAACATCAGGATTAGGTCGTCCATCAATAGGTCTACCACCAATACCAGATCCGGGACCAATAGTTACATCAATACCAGTGTCATCATCAGGTTTTGGTCTAGAATCTGGATTTCTTGGTCCAGCCAGATTTGGTTTGTCCGGTCGCTCAAATATTATAGTGTCTACCGTTGATGGTTTAGGTTTAGGACGACCTGTGCCAGGTCTACCGGGAGCAACACTAGAACCATCACTCCCAAAACCAAAGTTAGGACCAGAAGAAATTGGTGGTCGGCCGGGAGCAACGGAACCACTACCGAAATCAGAATCGGGACCAACACCAAATTGACTATCAGGACGATCAGCAAATCCGGGTCCACGGGATGGTTTTTGTACATCAAGTACAAATCTAGCAGGTTGTTGAGTATCTAAATTTCCCCGTCCTCCTCTGGCTCTTCTGCGATTAATACGTCTTGCTGATGAAATTGTATACTGTGGAAATTCTACGGCTATTTTAGCTGATATTGCATTTAATCGATTACCAGTTCCAGACGAACCACCATCAAAACCAAATGAGTAATATGTCGGAATTAATACCATTAACCAGATCCTACTATTTTGGGGTTCACTATAAGTTCATCTTTGATTATAATATCCTTTGAAGTAGAAAAGTTTAGTGTGATTCCTTCAACGGATTGAAACTTTAATGGGTCTAATACAAATTTACCTCGTGTTACAAAATCTGAACTAAGAGTAACACCCAATACCCCATTTTTAATTAAACCTCCGGATACAGTTGCTATTGAGTTATCACTAGAACCCAGTGTTTTGTATTCCATTACAAATGTTGTTCCGGATGTTGTGGAATCAATATCATTTTTAAAATCAAATCTTCCAGAAATTTCAGGTGTGCCACCAGATTCTATTCCTGATTCATTGCCTGTTGTGAATTTTTGTTTATCTGGAATTTTGGTTGTTTCTACACTAATAAGAGAGGAATTTAAATTAGTGCTAAATGTTTGATTGAATCCTTTTTGATACAAACTGGTAAAGCTTTGTTCTGGTTCGTTTGATGTAAATGTAATATCAACTTCAAGTGGTTCTCTGTATTCGAATGTTAGTCCTACCAGAACCTCTTCCGCAAAGTTTTTAGTTATCTCATTTGGAATAGAACTTTTTCCAGAAATAACTGCACCAGCACCACCATTTAGTGCTGCATCAAACATGGAAAATAATATTCTGCCACTTGTCTTATCAGCAGAACTTGAACTACTATAAACTGAAATATTATTTCTTGGATTAAATCCAACTGATAAAAGACCAGTATTGAGAATAGCTACTTCGTAATCTGTTATACTAATCAATCTACCACCACCAACAAAATTTCTTGGTGCAGCAAATTTAATTAGATCAATATTTGCTGTATCATATCCACCGGATGATACGGCAGACGAATTTTCTATAGTTATAGAGTTACCTAGACCTGAAAAACTTGTACTACCATTACCACCTGAACCAGAAGTTGTAAGATAAGAAACATATACTATTTCAGTTTCGCCAACACCTCTACCACTAGAATAACCTGATGTATTTGTTGGTGAACCAAAATATATTGTATATCCTGAATTTGTTGATTCTAAGTAATACACCCGACTAGATGTTGATAGACTAGAGTTAGTATTGCTAATTCGGGTATATTCTTTTACCCCATCACTTTCAGAGACATTAACGGTTAATGTTCTAGGATCAATATTTTTATTGTTTATACTAAATTTTTGGTTCGTATAATCAACTGTTACAGGGGCGTTTACAACTCTAGAAGATGTTTGATAAAATCGAAAAGATTTTGATTCATTTGGTGCAATAATACTGGTTTGTGTATCAATATCATTTAGTGGATTCACGTAAGTAAATGAATAATTTACACCATTGTTTATTCCTGTAATAGCTGATGTATAAGAATTAAGATTCGCAACTGTTGTTCCAGTATTTTTTAATGTAAGAACAACAGATGATCCATTTTTATGCGATATGCTATATCCCAAAGGTTTTGAGAGAGAAACCAAACTTTCTACTCTCTGTGCTGAGTCCATAAATGACTCATTCATAAGCATGTTTGAATAAAATGCGTAGTACATTGTATTGTATGACAAAAGATCGACTATGGTGTTTGCTATCGATCCATCAAAATCAATGTCTAGATTATTATCTGAGTTTTGAAGAAAAGATTTTAAATTATCTTTAATTTCATCAAAATCCAAACTTCCTAATTGTATTGGAATATTAGCCATTTTAGTTTTCTCCTATGACAAGTCTTAAACTGTCACTCGAATTTGAAGCTTTAATTGTGTAAGATATGTTCAATGTAATTTTGCCTGATTCGATGTAATCATCATTTATAATTTCCATGTCATTGAATACAACTCTTGGTTCATATCTATTTATCTTTTCTTTTGTGGTCAGTTTTAAATCCAAAATTTCCGGAGATCTTGCATTTGACATGGTATAAAATAAACTCTGTACACCAACCCCCACATTAGAAGAAGAAAATGGTCTCTCTCCTACTTTAGTGAGAATAATATTTGTCAGTGACTGTGTAATTGATCTGTTATCTGTAGTAACAGCAATATCTTTGGTAAAGCTATTAGTCGATAAATCTAAATTTAAATCTTTGTATTTACTCATTCTTCTGGCTCAGGTATTTTTGAATCTCGTATTAGTGTTATTATCATCTTGTAATTCTGTAAAGATGCAATCGCATGACGAATACTTGCTATTAGCCAGCAACCGGAATATTCTTCTGACAAAGGACTACCATCACTTGGGATGTTGATAAATTCACCAACTCGAAGATTTAAATTTCCGGGAACTATACAAACAGCTTGCTGTGCAGTATATAGGTTTACTAGAGCATTCCTATAAAGAGGAGCCTTCTTTGGTGTATCCCAAAATGTAGAATACGTTCTTGATGCCTTGAAAGTGCTGTAGTAGTATTTTCCATGACATTGGACACCGCAGTTACTTTCTATAGCCTCCGGATCGAGCACAAAGTAACCGTTGTAGTCATCATCAGAGTTGCACCCTGCTATTTGAGATTTAGCAAAAGCCATTTCAGTGTCTGTGGGTTCCCTGAATAGTGGCACCGCTGATCCACCACTTGAACCACCCGTACAGGGACAATTACATAAAGAATTTTCAGTGGTGCATCCACTATTATCAACAGGACCATTGATGTTTACACAATCAAAAAACTCTCTGTTAATGACTATGCTTTCTTCATGGGCAGAGCCTATTTTTTTCGTTACACTAGTCCTTATATTAGGATAATCTGAACTATTTGTGGTCATGTTGAACACCTTCCATCATGATCGTTTTCTGCACTAAACAGATAAACTGTTGTTTGTGATTTTTCTAGTGGATCTCCACTTACTGCCTGTGGTTTTGCATCGTCTGTAATTTTGGGACGTTCCTCGATATCATCTCGATCAAATTCTTTGATCTCTCCACTACTAGGATTGATGTATAATAGTTCAGCACTAGCACCTGCAAACGTACTGGGAAGATTCTTAGTACCCATTATATTGTTGAGTATTCCGACCACGGCATCTGGACCACTCTCAACAACACCCTCTGGTGGAGTATATTCAATAACCGCAGCGTCTGCATTAGTTTTGATATTCACTAATTCGTTGTTAATGCTAGACATTTCAACAACAGATCCCATGTAAGCTGGAGGAATAAATGTTGTCGATGTATCAGATTCTCCACCCTGTCCACTGGTCATTCCACCAATAGGCATCAAGTTAAACCCGCTTGGATAGTTAAACCCCTTCATGTTTATTCCTGCGCCAGTAAACGCTATATTATTGACCAATTCATTTGTGTTGTATGCTGTAAATAGTCCACGTCTACCTCCATCAATAGGAATTACGAAAAACTCTTGTTCTTGATTTATTGCATAATCCTGTCCTTCAGAGGCTTGGGTAAGTCCAAACGTAAGAGTTAATCCCTCAGTACCAGCGGAATTTCCTCCGATGTATATCTGTCTCTCACCAGTGGAAGGATTTATATCTTTCTGTGAGATATAATCATAGTATGTAAATGTATCGTAATCACTGAATGTGACACCATCAAGAGCGGCTCCCGTTATACCAAATGATCCCGCAGTTACACCTTCAGGTACAAGAACCCTAGGCCACACATCAACTTCGACAAATGAATATCTGTAGAGATTTTCGACAGTGACACCACCAGTTATGGCGAATGGTACATGATTTCTGTCAACATCTTCTTCGTCACCAAGAGGGTAACTTGATGTCACACCTACAAGCATGGCTAGGAATTTATCTCCACCCTCACCACTATCACAGCAAACAGAGTGTCTATACCTGTTCCATTGCTCTTTTAGATCTGAAAGAACACTATATGCCAGTTTACCCCTTTTGTTTTCATCTCTAGCTTTAATGATACTATCAATACCAATTTCACCTGTAGTTTCATTTGTTATTAGGGGTAGATCACACATGTCAAACATAGTTTGCCACATATGTTTAGAACCTCTTGCACTGGAGTAATCATCATTTTTAGTTGTAAAGGGTTTATATAAGTAGGATGTATCAAAGTATCCATATACAGTATCAGTTATGGAGCTGAATGCTGGATTTTCTCTTCCTTCTACTGGCGATTTACCAAGAAGGGGATTAGATATATCTTCTTCTCCACCAGAAAAGAATTCATTATATGAATATACAACCTCTTCTTGTTTAAGGTGGGAAGCAATACTCATGGCATCATGGTAGTACAAATTATTTTTTGTACCTGCTATAGAATTTTCGTGGACTTCTGATTCATCATTGTCCCCTGTTTCATCTACTACTATTCCATTATAAATTCCTCTATAGTTTGGCTCTATCAATCTATACGAAGATCCAAATACACCAGCCTCCTCTAGTTCCAATCTATCAGTGTCTTTTATGAGTTTGAACATTTCTATTCGTTTTATCTGGGTTTCATCCATAGTAAATCTGTATGTGTGATAACCATCATTTTCACTACCGTCTACATATCCCCTCTTATATAAACTTGCCGCTTCTGTATTTTCTTCTTCAATTTCACCGCCAATTGGAACTAGTTTCCATTTGCCTTGTGGTAGAGATTGATAAAAAACATAAGATAAGTTTTTATCGTGTGGAATTCCACGATCAACGATCTCTCCATCCACATTAATTTGTTGTCCTATAGCTGGGACTGCATAATTCAAAGAGGCTGATATTAAAGTACTTAAGCTTGGTACAGTCTTTTCTTTTCCCCATGGATATAGTGACTGTTTTCTTTTAAACCAAGCACCATTATATGTTGTGAATATTTCTGGTGGTAGTTGTGTAGTATTCCTTATGATATTATCACTATCATCTTCTTCTGGTGATGGACCAAGAATTCCTAACTTATCAGGTGATGCTAACTCATTAACAAAATCACTGATAGTTCCAACGTAGTCTGCGTTTTCTGGGAATACATCTACTGTTTCATAATTTATCGCCGTGCTTTCATATGAAGCAAATTCAAGACGATATGATACTGCCTGAGAAGATCCCAACTTTGCTATACCGGGAGATATGTCTGAGACTATGGAAACATTATAAACATAAAATTCTAATTCTTGAATATTTGTTTCGATTGGGGTTCCGATTTGAGTACTAAAAGAAAATCGAATCATTGCACCAGTTTTTGCTAATCTGGTAATTGATGGCAAATTAAAAGTATTGTTGGTTGGATCCGGGTCATTGAGTATAATAAACCCGCTTATCCCATTATCAAAAAGCCCTTCGTCAATCGACATCCCACCAAACGTACTAGAAGATTGAAACTGATCAATAATATTAACATAGTCTTCTCCCGGTAATCTTAATGAAATTTCTTTAAAAACAATATCATTATTAGCCATCAAAGTTCCTCTTTATATTTTCAATAATATTACCTATAGATGATTCAGGTAAAACATCTATGGTCTTTAGGTTGGTATTATTCTCAAGTGCTACATCACGCATGGTAGTTACTTTTTGTTGAGTTGTATACGGTTTATTATTTGTACCAGTTTGTCCGTTGGCTGATAAAATATATCCTTCTAATAAAGAACAAAAACTATTCGTATTACCAGAGTTATATGTTGTTCCAGCAAAATCGTTTATACTATAAGAAAAGCTGTCACCAAGAAAGACCATATTTTTAGTATATGGGTTTAACTGTACGGCACCATCTTGAGTTTCAAAATGACTTACTGAATTTTGAAACTCGGAAACCCTTTTCATTGTAAATTCGTCACCAGAATTGCCGGGATAATTTGGATCTAAGGCAAAAGCATTATTATCACCACTAACATTTGTGACTTGTATCTGACTACCATCATTTTCATAGGAACCATCAATAGTCTTTTTGAAAAGATAGAATCTATTATTTTCTTTAAATATATTGTCGGCGGTTTGAGCACCTGTCGATCCAATAGAATAATTTTTTATCCACAGTTTTCTGTAAGATGGATCCCACGATTCTACAATTCCATATGTCAGGGTATCTTTTAATAGATCATCCTCATCTGGAATAAAATTATCGAAGTCAGACTTTAGTACAAAAAGATCTCCTCTACTGGGTTTATCGGCTGGCTCTTCTAGCATGTGGAAGGAATAACCAGCAAAGTCTGATGAGATACTTTCACTAAATTCTTCACCTGAAACTGGCCAGTAATCATCAGATATTATGTTATTGCTCAATAAATTAATATAAAATAGATCTGCATTTTCATATAAAGAAATTGATAACTGATCTGGACTTTGGTTATCACTCAGTTCAATTTTATCGGAATATGCATTATTAATTGTAGGTCTAGTAAAAATATTTTTTACATTTTTATTAATACCGTTTGGAAAATTATATGTTGTATTGCTGAAAAAATCAAAGTACGCCATTATCCACCACCTAAAGCATTAAAGTATTCAGATCTACTTACTATATCATTATTGTAATTGAATACATTTTCCAATTCTACAAAGTTAGCACCCAAGAAATATGAAAATGGTCCACCCACACCAGCTATAAAGGATTGGGTGTCTAGGGCGTGCATCACGTTGAGTAGAACACATATTTTTGGTCTACCTAACCACAGTCTGGTTGCTTCTGCTTCATTACCACCGAATTCATTTACAGCACTTATAGTCCACACGTTAGGTGGTCTCATCCTACTGGCTTGTGCAATATCACCTTCAGAAGCAAATCCACCAACAACAGGCATCGAGAATCGTTCAAAATGCTCTCCGATGTTTTTTGCTATATTCGTGTTTGCATTATTTGCGGTAGATTTTAAATTCCAACTAAAATTATACTTTCGTTTTGATGAACCAAGAAATCCTGCTTCTGTGGTAAGTAGCTCTAATCTACCCAATTTAGATGAAATCTGACCAAATGCGTCTTTCTGGAATCTTTTGTTTCCATCAGCTACAGCTTTTTCTACATTACTGAGAACTTCCCCGATACTCTGATTATCCATATTACCGGGGTCGAAAGCTGGATTAATTGTGCCTAGTGCTTGTTGGACGTTTTCCATCATCGGAGCATCTTCAGAATATCTGTGAGCAGTACCCCGAGTCAATCTAACACCCGGAAGAGTAATCCTAAGTTCTGCATTACTAAGATTACCTCTTTCTCTGGATGTTCTTGGGTATCTATAGCAACTAAACACCAAATAATATGGTGCTTCTGATGATCCGTCTGAATATCCCCAACTTAAATTTATTGTCATGGCTTACTCCTGTTTCCATTCATATATATGTATGCTATGGCATATAAAACGAAGTACATTCCAGAGGATAGCTCTAAATATATTGGCAATCCAACCAAAATTGTCTGTAGATCTACATGGGAAAGAAAAATGTGTAAGTATCTAGATAAAAATATAAACGTGCTCCGTTGGGCAAGTGAGGAAGTGGTGATTCCGTACCTATCCCCCGTTGATAATAAAATGCATCGGTATTACCCTGATTTTCTCGCGGAAATTAAAACAAAGACTGGTGAAATTAAAACCTTTTTGATTGAAGTTAAGCCATATAAGCAGACAAAACCACCGACAATTAAAAAGAGAAAAACCAAGACCTACGACCTAAATATGAAGACGTATGCCGTAAATGAAGCAAAGTGGAAAGCGGCAAAAAAAGTTTGTAATGATAACGAGTGGGAATTTACTATTCTAACCGAAAACGAACTTTTTAAAGGGAACCAACTAAAATGACTCTAGAAGGAACAAATGTAGACAATCTCATCAAGGACAATGGTCTTTATAGCAGTGGCCTGATGAAGCATAATAGATTCCATGTTAACCTGTCTATTAATACTGGTATCTTCAATTACACAAACAATTTCATACCTGTATTTGCCGCAAGAGTTCCGGGTTGGGATATAGCCACTACCAAAGAACTTGGTGTTGGTGGAAATATTAAAACCTTTCCCATGCGAAAGGACTGGAATCAACAGTTATTTGTCACATTTTATATGGAAAATGACGTTGAGAACTCCATGTTTGATGTGATGAATAAATGGTGCAATGCCGTAGTACAACCCCAAGGACCACAAGCTTATTACAAGGAAAGAGTGTCGGGTAATCAACTTGAAATTGTCAATGGTGATAATAATAATATTAAGTGGATCTTCTATGAAGTTTACCCA
>TARA_R110000824_G_scaffold14905_3_pt1 | contig 13373 bp, 23 predicted proteins | sample TARA_R110000824 | Tara Oceans TARA_R110000824 (sample SAMEA4397747) | marine metagenome | biome: Polar Biome; feature: [MES] marine water layer (ENVO:01000295) within the mesopelagic zone...; material: water (ENVO:00002006), including particulate matter (ENVO:01000060) such as...... | reverse complement strand
CTGACAGCACCATGGATGGCATTCCACACTCGCAACCTTATCTCCGGGCAGATCCGGAACTATGTGTCCGGGGACATTGACCTTCTCCGCTTGCCCGGAGCGTTGCGTCAGGCCAGGCGCGTGGCCAAGGGCGAGAGTATGAATGGGGCGTCGGACCTGCCATTCATAAAGAGGATGCACGCCGACAGGATGAGAAGGCGTGTGGACACCAGGGCTTTGGACGACGATGTTGCGACGGATTACCTGCGGGAGCTGTACTTTGTGCATTCCCCCCAGCGTCAGATGGGCGAGGCGTTCGAGCGTGCAGGTGCAGTGTCTTCTGTTGACGACGTGACCGGAGAGGCGTTGACGGAAGCTGTTGGCGGCAGATATGTCGGAGGTCTTGGCGGCTCAGACAAACCGGCGACGATTCCCGAAATGGTTTCGACGTGGTTTGGTGCGGGCAAAAGAGTTCCGGAAGCCTCCGGCCCCCTGAATGTTCGGTCCATGCTGACAGAGCAGCGTGGTGTCAGTGGCCGGCCAGTGTCAGGGTATGGTCCATCAGCGGCAGGCGAAATGCTTGGCCAGTATGTCGAGGACCTCAACCGCCTGACTCCATTCATCGAGCAGTTGAGGCGTGGAGTGGATCCAGCCGAGGCGATGAAGCGTATCAACGCATCGCAGGTGGACTACTCAGCCAAGGCGTTCACGAGTTTCGAGAGGACAGTTGCCCAGAGAATGTTCCCGTTCTGGAAGTTCTCCAGCAGGCAGATTCCTTTCGTCATCAGGGAGCTGGCTGAACGACCTGGCGGAAGACTGTCCAAGATTATGCGTGGCACCCGGCACATGAAGGGTGACCAGACGCGACCCTTGCCAGAGTACCTGCAACAGTCCATGGCTGTTGAGCTGCCAGAGTTTATGCAGGGTCCTGAAGGAGACCCGAGGTACCTGACCACGCTGGACCTGATGTCCATGGACCCGTTCACCTTCATGCCCACCAAGGGCAGCGAGATGCTGAGTACGCCGTTGATGGAGGCGGCATCTCGTCTCAATCCTATGGCCAAGTTCCTTGGTGAGACTGCGACGGGGCAGACGTTCTTCCAGAAGGGGCCGATGGGTGGGCGACCGCTGGAGGATCTGGATCCAGTGATAGGCAGGACCATGTCCAATGTCAGCGACTTGCTGACTGGTCAGAGTACCAGAGACGTGGACCCGTTCATCAGCCAGACGTTCGAGCACGCCATGCTGAACAGTCCATTCTCCAGGTTCCTGACCACTGGCAGGACACTGACGGATCCACGGAAGGGTCTGCTCGGAACCGCTGCGAACCTGGGCACAGGGTTCCGGGTGAGCGACCTGCCCCCTCGAACACAGGAAGCCTTGCTGCGTGAGGCTGCTGAATCAGCTATCATGGAGATTCCTGGCGGCAAAACATTCCGGAATGTCTACCTGCCGAAGGAACTGATTGCTACAATGAGTCCTGAGCAGAGGGAGCAGGCAGAACTTCTGATGAGCCTGAAGTCTATGCTTGCCAAGAGAGCTAGAGAGCGGGCCGAGGAAGCTCGACAAGCACAACTCTACTAAGTCTAAGAGGTGGTGACATGGCCAAGAAGAAAAAGAGCGGCGGGTACTCAGAGTCCAGTGCATCCAAGCCTCAGTTTGGCAAAGCCGTGAAAAACGTTCAGGGCAGCTCCGCCATGGGCAAGAAGAAGAACAGCAAGAAGAAGTCCAAGGGTTACTAGCACACTCTGTGCTACGATCCATGCCATCGTGTGAGTTGTGTGCCCCACGATGGACACAACCCCGGTTTAGCCAGCCGGGGTTGTGTCGTTTGTAGGTTTGACTTTTTACCACTGGGATTATACAACTTGTCTAATGCCCAGAGAACGTACTGAAAGTCAGAAGCGGTTTGGTAAGAGGCTGCGTTCATACAGAGTTCGTAGTGGGCTTACCGTTGTCGAGGCTGCTGAACTGGCCAGCCTCCACGGTGACTCATGGTATAAGTACGAGCGGGGAGAGCGTTGGCCCAGCATCCCGGCGTTGCAGCGAATCGCGACGGCGATTTCGACCAGGCCCGCCGACCTTCTAGATTGAATTTTTTTTTTTCAATTTGGGAATTTTATAGACCGACGGTCTTGACGTGCGGCGGGGCGGCGTCTAAAACGTGTGGACGGCATGGAAATTCTGCGGCGGTGATTCGCCGCGCCACTTGTTTTGGAGTCACACTGTTATGGCATGGACAGAGGCACGGAGAAAAGCACACTCTCGTAAGTTGCGGGCCGCTTTCAAGAAGAAGCGTGAGAAGAAGAAGCAGAGTGGTGTGGTAAATCTGAATACCGCACTGGGTAAGCTACAGAAAACGGCGACGTATGTGCGAGAGATGGGTGGTGTTTCGGCAGCACTGGCTGCGATAGAAACCTACGACCGCATCGGTGGTGACATGCGTACAGCCCACGCACTGATGCGTCGGGTGGCCAAGTTTTCAAACAGCACTGCTATCACGGAGGATGACAATGCTGGTTCTAACGGTGCGTGACGAAGGCAGGGTTCTGCTGACTGACAAGGATGGTCGAGTTTCTACTGTGACCTTGATCCGTGCATGGGATGGCAAGGCCAAGCTGGGCATTGATGCTCCGCGTGACGTTGAGATCCTGCGAGGAGAGGTCGCTGCCAAACTGCAACATGATGAGCAACGAGTGGGGTAGCGATGACTGAAGTGGTTGATGTCTATGGGGCACTGAGGGACCCGTTCCCTGAGAGCGACATTGGATGGCGTGTAGGCAGAAGTGGTGCCAAGGATGGTGAGCCATGGGCAATGTGCCTGGCGTACATCACCAATCGTGCCATTCAGACCAGACTGGATTCCATCGTGGGGCCAGAGAACTGGTACAACCGCTTCCGTCGGGGGCCACAGGGCGGTGTGCTCTGTGGCCTCTCTCTCCGGGTGGGAGATGAATGGATCACCAAGTGGGACGGTGCGGAGAACACTGAGTTTGAGTCAGTGAAGGGTGGACTGTCGGACGCGATGAAGCGTGCGGCTGTCTTGTGGGGTATCGGAAGGTATCTCTACAACCTTGAGGCTAACTTTGCTGAGTGCCGCACTGGCCAGAAGCCTGGAGATGGATGGTTCCGGGCAAAGGCTAAGAACTCTGGGGCGCAGACCGGAGACGTATGGTTCTGGTGGAAGCCTCCGAAGCTGCCATCCTGGGCTGTCCCTGAAGGTGAGCAGCAGGAGGAAGATGAGAACGAGGTGGGTGAGTTCATGACTGCTGTTCAGGAGGAGTCAATTGCCACCCCGGAGGAGTGGGTCAAGCAGCTTGAGATCATACTTCAGCATGATATTGGTTGTGAGGACGCACAGTCTGCCAACACGGTAGTCTTCTGGGCAAGCAACGGAACAGTCCCAACAGTCGACGAGGCCCGCCTGGATTGTGCAGAGCTGATAGTGTCCGAGTTGATACGCAGGCACTCAGAGGGTGTTGAATACTCAGACATGCTGGGTGAATCAGAGTCTTACATAGCGGGATAGGAGAACTCCGGGTATGTCCGAAGAACGAATAGAGCCTGAAGATCAGGAAGAAGACGAGGTGGATACGAACAACCCCAAGTACAAGGGTCCTGACCAGACTCCCAACCCACGACCACCACACTGGAACAGCGACAGTTACGGACGCTACGACCACTATGGATATCCAACCGATGGACCGGGGGCTAACCAGACATGACGAAACTGTACGAGCTGGCAGAGGCTTTCGAGGATGTCCTTGATAAGCTGAACAACCTGGAGGACGACGAAGATACGCAGGAGATTGCTACCCACCTTGAGACGATACAGGCTGACATCAAGGTGAAGATTGAAGGCTGTCTGAAGATACATGCTGAGTACACGGCAGACAGCAGGCGTTGCAAGGAGGAGGCTGACAGGCTGAGGAGTCTGGCCGGCTCGTCCAAACGCAAGGCAGACTGGTTGAAGAACTACGTCTACGACACCATGACTCGCCTTGGCATTGACCATACGATGGCTGGCGTCTTTGATGTCAGGGTTGCCAAGGGTCCTCCAGTCGTGGAGATCACTGTCCCTAAAGACATACCGGAAGAATATTACAACACACCTGAGCCTGTACTGGACAAGCGTAGGATTCTTGAAGCCGAGAAAGAGGGCATCGAGGTTCCTGGCGTGGAGGTCAGGCAGAACACTCATCTGAGGATTCGATGATGGAAGACACCGCAGTATCAACAGGCAAACAGGCAGAACTAAAGTCACTGGTGGAGCAGTACGTCGAGGCTTCAGACGCAGTGATGAATGGTTTCATTCGGTGCGGAGAGATCCTTACCGAGATCAGTACCAGGAAGCTGTACGAGGCTGCGTCCTGCAAGAACATGGGGGCGTTTCTCAAGCAGCAGTGGGGCATGGAGAGGAGGCGGGCCAACCAGTTGATGGCGGCGGCAGATGCTTACTCCAAGCTGAGTAAGGCTCCGGGTCTACCCATGCCACAGAACGAGTGGCAGATGAGGGAACTGCTGAAGGTTCCAGCCAGCAAGAGGGACACCGTGTGGGCAGAGGTTGTCAGCAACGCTCCCGATGCTCCCGGTGGGGCGAAGAAGCTGACCCAGTCGGCTGTGTCCAACGCTGTCAAGAGTCACCTCAAGGCTCCGCCCAAGAAGAAGAAGCCTGTGAAGGGTGCTGTGGATGAGCTTGGTCGTCCCGTGCCTGACCATCTGGCTGAGACCCAGGCATCTGTAGCCAGCCTGAGAAGGGTGGTGTTCAACATTGGCAGCCTCATGGCCGAGGTGAGAGACTTGGCAGGCAAGCCGGGTGGTGAGTGCGTAGACCTGTCGGAGTTCGAGAGGGCTATGAAGCAGGCCAAGGAAGAAATCACACACGGGATGTATCACACCGAGTGCCCGAAGGCTGTCGGCAACGACTCCTGTGTGCCAGCCTGCGACCTGTGTAACGGCTGTGGCTGGATTGTTAGAGGGACCTACAATCGACTGAGTGACGAGGACAGGGAGTGTCTCAACTAGGACTGTTTGATCCTGCTGGTACTGAGGAGTCATCCGTACCTGGAGCCTTCCGGTTACGCCCGTACCAGCTTGATGCTGTGGATGCTATCTTCGACGAGTGGACTCGCTCACCCAGCACCCTGCTAGTGATGGCGACGGGGTTGGGAAAAACGGTGATCTTTTCAGAGGTCGTCCGTAGGTGGGAGCAGGGGGCTGGGCGAGTCCTCATCTTGGCACACCGCAAGGAACTGGTGGACCAGGCTAGGGACAAGACAGGGTTGCACACAGGCGCAGTCCCCAGTGTGGAGATGGGGGACAGGAGAGCCAACCGCCATGGCCTGATGGTCAAGAGCAACGCCGTCATAGGATCGGTGCAGACGCTCACTCGCAAGGCTAGGCGGGAGAGGTTCGATCCATCCGAGTTCGACTGCATCATTGTCGACGAGGCACACCATGCTCCAAGCATGAGCTACCAGCACGTTATCGAATACTTCAAGCAGGGTTGTCCGACCAAAGTCCTTGGGGTAACAGCCACACCTAACAGGCACGACAAGCGTGGGCTGAAGTCTACGTTTGAAACCGTTGCCTACCAGATGGACATACAGCGTGGGATTCAGGAGGGGTGGCTGGTAGACATCGAGCAGCGTTATGTTGTCATCGAGTCTCTAGACTTTACCAAGGTTCGCACCAAGGCTGGCGACTTCAACGAGAAGGATCTGGCTGCCGCTATGGGTATGGGTGCTGGCGAACTGCAACTGTTGCAGAAGCATGAGAAGATGCTTCATGCAATCGCTGACCCCACCGTGAAGGAGGCTGACGGCAGACCAACACTGGTGTTTGCCGTCAACAAGAACCATGCACGGAGGCTTACCGATGTGCTGAACCGACACGATGGGGTGACGGCTCAGTGCATACTGTCCGAGACTCGCGAGGATGATCGCAAGCGAGCCGTGCGAGACTTCCAGCACGGCAGGTTGCAGATGCTCGTGGGGGTTGGGGTGTTCACCGAAGGGTTCGATGCACCTCGATGTGCGGTCATTGCCATGGCCCGGCCCACGAAATCTCTGGCACTTTATTGCCAGTGCATCGGCAGAGGGACGCGCACCCTGGCAGGGGTTGTGGATTCCGAACCCCGTGCCGGCGACAGGGTAAGGGCGATTGCCGACAGCGACAAGCCACACGTTACGGTCCTTGACTTCGTGGGAAACTCCGGCAGGCACAAGCTCATATCGTCAGCCAACGTACTCGGGTCTGGCTACAGCGACGAGGAGATCGCTGAGGCGGCCAAGACGGTACGTAGGAGCAAGAAGCCCGCGAAGACAGCGGAGTCCCTGGAGGATGCAAGGGAGCGTCTCAAGAAGATAGCTGACGAGAAGCTGGCAGAACGTGCTAGGCGAATGAGGATCAGGGCAACAGCCAAGTATTCTCAGGACTGGGTAGATCCGTTCGGTGACCAGTCCAAGGCGATCCGGCACATGGGTCAGTTGGTTGGCGGAGCAAGCGACAAGCAGGTGTCGTACATGCTCGACTTGGGAGTGGATCGTATTCTTGCCATGCAGTGCAGCAAGGCACAGGCTGGCGCGATCATCAGCAAGATCAAGAACCAGACTGGGTCGGACTACATCATGAGGTTCGGCAAGTACCGTGGCATGAAGATCAAGGATCTCCCGGCGGCCTACCGAGACTGGGCGAAGAATGCGGTGGACAACGAGGAGTTCCAGCACCACCTTGGAATACATCAGGGTACACCTGATTAGCAAACAGTGGTATAATGGGTGTCCCGACGACAGGATTCCGAGGGGAGGATGCGTGGATAGTGTTCAGTTAGTGCTGCCGTTGCCGCCGGGGGAATGTTCTCCGAACGCAAGAGTACACTACATGGCGAAGGCTAACGCCGTTCGTGGGTATCGAGGTCTGTCCGGAGAGATGGGACGGATGCAGGCCCCGGCGGAACCTTGGCTTGCTGCCATGGTACGCATAGAGTTCTTCCACAAGGACAAGCGTCGTCGCGATCCCGACAATGGTTTGTGAAGTCTCAAATCAGCCATCGACGGTCTTGTCGATGCCGGAATACTCAGCGACGACAACAAGATTACCTACTTGCCTGTTGAGTTCAACGTCAGCAAGACCGATCCGAGGGTTGTGATAACCGTGGAGAAAGTCTCATGCTCAACAGATTCAAAAGACTCTGGCCAGTCTTCCTCGTCATCATCGGATCAGGACTAGATTCGTACTACTGCGTCCAGGATATAGAGACGCTGCGTGACGTGGAACTCAACCCGATGTGCGTTGCCATCATTGACGCGGCTGGCGTACACGGATTGGTAGGGGCCAAGGTTGCCGGACTCGGCATAGCGTTGACGACGATGTTTGAGATCGAACGTCGTTACGTCAAGGGGTGGCGTGCCGTTTGGGTAGCCCTAGGTCTGGCCCAGCTTGGGGTATGCCTGAGTTATTTCAGATAAAATCCCGGAGGACTTGCGCGCGTGCGAGGAATTTCGACGACCAAAATCTCCAGGGCACTGCGGGTTTGGACGACCTAAGCCACCAGGGACCTGGAGAGTTAGGGCAGTTGGTTTCCACCGCGTCTTTTATAAAAAACGGCGGGCCTTCCGTGGCCCACCTAACCCGGCCAGCGATCCGTCTCTAGGGCGGGGCTGATTTTATTGTAGCAAGGAGGCATCACCATGCCACGCGACACAGAGCATCCAGTCTGGTCACTGGTCCGATTGGTTATCATGTTTGCCGGAGTGACCACCTTCCTGTACCTGAACGCATCCACGTTCGACGAGACTGAGGTTACCACCATAGTCGAACTGATGATTCTGGCCGCAGGGTTTGAGGCAATCAAGCGTAGGGTTGCGAACGGGGGAGACGACAGTTGACACACGGTCTGGGCCGGTACTAGACTGTGGGTCATGGTACGGGCACTGACAACGCTGGCTGCACTGGCTGCTATCCACACCGTTTCTGTTGCCGAAACCCCACGGTACCTGGCCGGGGTTACGACAGCAGACAGCAGTGTGCGTGTGGCTGGATGCTCTGGGACTATTGTCCGGCTGGGGGACAAGACGGTCGGGCTTACCGTGGCTCACTGTGGTGCAGTGGTCGGTAAGTCGGTCGCTGTCCATGACCAGCATGGCAAGAAGCACACGGCAAAGTGGGTCCGGGTTGACGAGCATTTCGACATGGCAATGTTTGTGATGACAGGTTTGTCATCGCAAGTTACAAAATTGTCATCACGCCCTGGGGGAGTTGCATCGTCCTTACCCCGTGCCGGCACGGCTGTAAGGGCATACGGATACCTTGGCAGCAAGACGCTCGAACCTAAGAAGTTCAAGTACCTAGGCCCGACCACGCCCAGTAACCTGAACGTTATCCGCGCACACTACGCCGTTACGGATGGCAAGTTTGGTAACGGGGATAGCGGTGGTGGCGTGTTCAACAAGGGTGGCGAACTGGTGGGAGTCATCTCCCATGGTAGCGACAAGGACACAGAAGCCTACGCATCCACACCAAGGCAACTGGCAGCGTTCGTGGAAGGTTACGCCCGACCAGACAGGCTAGGCAGCGATGACAAGATGGCTGAGGCCATCGAGAGGCTTGAGAAAACCATAGAGAAATTGCAAACCCGCATTTCCCAGATCGAAAGTGCGCAGCGCGAACGGGGTAAGGACGTCGTAACCCTGCCAGCTCTCTCAGATTTTTTTGAGCTGCACAAAGATAGGTTTGTTGGGCCGGTGGGTCCGGCGGGAAAAGACGGCAAGGATGGAGCCGACGCCAACACGACTGACATCAATAGACGTCTGTCTGATCTTGAAGATTGGACGACTAACTTCAAGGCGCGAGTCCGCTTGCGTCTGGTTCCAAGGGAGACTGAGTAATGGCCGCAGAAGGAAATGTGAACTTGCAAGAGTTGCTGACAGCAGCAAGTGGCGAACGTTTGGCAAGACAGTCGGACGCAAGCACCAACTTCATGGCGATCCTTGATCGTGTCATGCTGAAGCTGCATGCCGAGACTGATCCTGTGCAGGCAGCCGCTATCCGGCAGATCATGCATCGCGAAGCTCCGATCAATAACGCATAGCCTGAACCCGTTACCTGGGAGAAGGGTTGAGCATGGCCGATGAGTTGCGAGACGAGGCCGAGCGTCTTGTTGATCTTGACGACCGTGGCCGCTTGATCGAAGCGGTCACGGTATGCTTGCGTGTGGGCGAGCAAAGCGGCAAGGCGATGGACAGCCTCCATCAGTTGGATCTAGCCATGGTGGACTGGATAAGGGACGGCAATGGTAGAGGAACACAGCCACCAGTGCATGACGGAAGCAGCGGAGACAGCGGCAGCATCGCGTGAAGCTAGGTCGCTGCTCTCTAATCTTTGGGCGCACGATGTGGAACATCGCCTGAAGCTACGCCGCAAGTCTGACGCCATGGCCATGGGGTTAGGGGACGTAGACGTGGGAACATATCCATCTCACCCGGCCAGCAGCACGGTTGTTCATAACAACGGGGGACTGCTCAAGGGCGCGTTGCTCGCAGCCAGTTTGCTAGGTGCGGGAGGGCTTGGAACTTTCGGGATGCAAATGCTCACCGAGGCGGGCAGCCCCAGGGAGAATAACGTCGTCCAAACCCCTGCCCTGGGTGAGAAAGCCGAGTCGTCCAAACCCCTGCCCCCTGGTAGACAAAAGGTCACGCCGATAACGTTCGATTTGCTGATCGAATCTGTCGACGGTGAGATCAAGGCTACGGTAGAACCGTGAAGACACGCTACGTCTACAACGCTCAGATCATGAGACTGATCGACGGAGACAGCGTTGAGATCATAGCCGACTGTGGATTCGGTGTAAGCCTGCGAATGAAGGCAAGGCTCTACGGAATCAACACGCCAGAGATGAACACTCAGGCTGGCAAGGATGCCAAGAAGGCACTCGCCTCATTTCTGACAGGGTACTCCCTGTCTGACAGCATGTGGCTACACACCATCAAGACGCACAGGCAGAGCAAGAAGAATCCTATGGATGCGTCCGGGAAATATGGAAGATATCTGGTGGAGATACTGGGCAAGGACAGGATAACCAAGAAGGTTGTCAACGTGAACCGGCAGCTTGTGGAGTGGGGATTTGCAGAAGATTATCCGTCCGTGTAGACAGGCTCGTCTGAAGCCATGATCCTCTCGTACCGGAGGAACGCTCTGCGAACCCTGTCCTTGGGCCATGGTCGTGAACCGTCGAACCCATTGCGCCTGCGAGGCTTTCGTCCGTCACGGATGGCAAGCATATCCTCCAGCTTGTCGCTGATGATATCGAAGCTGTACCCATGCCTTGTTCTCATGTAGTGAATGAGACGCATCACGGATATCTGGGCAGGGTCCTTCACCAGGACGTTACGTTTGCCGACAGCCATGTATCCGATTGGCGGCTGACGTGTGTTCATTCTTCCCTCAGACTTACGCTTGGCGGCAGCCTCCCTGTTGCGAAGGCTCTTGATGTCACTCTCCCACTGTGCCACGGCAACCAGAACGTTCGCGAAGAACTTTCCGTTCGGCGTTGCTAGGTTCACAGACTGGTCGATGAAGTGAATCGTAACCCCACGTTGCTCCCACGCCGGGAGCGTTGTCGTGAAGTCTTGCACTGAACGGAAGGCTCTGTCCATACGCAGGAAGACAACGTGATCGTCACGCTCAAGGCTCTTGTTGAGCCGGCGTCCCTCCTCACGGTCGACCAGCCTAGTCTTCCATGCACTCTCCCCCTTCTCAAAGAAAAACCCTCCCCACTCCAGATCTGAGTCTGAAGTGGGAAGGGTCTTGAGAAGGTTGAAGTATGCCATGGAACGCGCAGCTTGGTCATCCAGGGACTCACCGTTGAGGCTCTGCTCGTCCTTGCTGACACGCAGGTAGGCATAAACCTTCGGCATCATTCGTCCTCCTCATCGTCCTCGTATTCTCCCCCTACCTCAGCCCAAGCCTCCGCTAATCTCTCCTCTTCGTCGTCCTGATTGCCTTCGTTCACCCACGACAGGACAACTTGCAGCAGGTGATTGTAGTCACTGCTCATTGCCTCCTTACGAAACTGTGTGATCTCCTCGCTGGTTGCGCCAGCCCGCTTCAGTGCCTTGGTCACTCGACCCATGATCGAGAAAGCGTTGCCGTCCTCCCCAGCCAGCGGGACGTAGACGTCGGGGTACTTTGGTTGTGTGCCTGCCATGTCTAGTTCTCCTTCTGTAGTTGAGCCTGTTCTTCGTCATACTCTTTCTCGTCGCGTACCGCCTCTTGGCAGTCAGCCCACTCGTGATACCCCATGCGGGTATCGTCGTTCATCACCTGCTCCTTCCAGGTTGACACGGGGAAGTCTTCGTACTCCTCGAAGTGAGCTATCGTCGCTGGCCGCAGGCTTGGCAAAAGGATGTTCTGGATAGCGGTATCCAGCTTGCCAAGTACGGTCAGAACCTTCTGGTCAGGATGGGCAGGGAGGGCCAAGCCAACCTGTTCACCGATGTGGTCCCTTGCCAACTGGGCAGCACACAAAAGGCTGTGTTGACACGCTTGCATTTCAGTTTGATACATCACTTCTCCTCCTTCGGGTTAGCACAGGCCCAGCACCTAGCGTAGTTGTCCGGTTTCTCTCTGGTTGTGAAGACGTGAGGTGGTGGCGGCTGAGTGGACAAGCTAGGCCCCTTGGCAAACTCGACCTCTACTCCGCAATCACAACAATCTGCCAGCCACCCGGTGATTACACCGTTCTTCCGGATAGTTCTGGTGTTCTTCTTGGTGATCTTTCCGTGTGGCAACCTAGGTATCTTTGTCATCACTCGTACTCTCAATAATGTGTATAAAAACCACCGCTCAGGATTAGGCAGACTGTGGTGGTGTCAGTCTCGGAAAGCTACGCCGACATTTCAGCGACGCGACCCTTCTATCAGCTATATCTAGGGTTCTTCCCACGGCTCTCTGAGCTTACCGACCCCCAGGCTAGGCACCTCGTGTCGAAGTAAACGCAAACACAAGGCTATCGCCGTTATGGGCGGGGCCACCCACACTAGACTAGTCTCCTCCTCTTAGCAGATGGTCGGTAGCGTTTTGGGAATTCAGGATAACTGTCCCTCGCTTGATGCCTGTCATAACCCTCAGCTTGACACCCTCGTCTCTCTCGATACGGTGCTGATGGTTTATGCACTCCTTTCTCGCGGTGTGCATGTTCTTACCGGTGTGGAAAGGCTCCTCCTCTCTCCTCCATGTCACCACGCCATCCCGTCTACGCTGCTTGGCAACGTACACGCAACACTCCCACGAGAAACTCCAGCCAGAGTTCTGTCTCGACCCGTAACTTATGACCCTGTCTCCCTCCTTGAACTCAGGCCACTCGTCAGCGTCGATGACCTCAAGATCCCTGTAGTGTCCAGTCCAGGCACAGCCATTACCGTTGCAACAGGACACACAATGTGCTGGCCCTATCCTGTCCTCCTGACCAGAGTTCAGATGCAACCCTCCATCAGTCAGGTATCCGAAGGCCAGTATGGTGATAGAGAACTTCTGACTTCTCTTGCATTCTGGGCAACACTTACCCTTCAGGTGGGCTTCGTTCCCGTTTATATCGAACGCTGTCTGGGACCTTATGTGGTTCTCTGTCAGTACGGGCTTAGTCATATCTTGCCTTCCAAAAACATTGTCGTGCTGCCGATTGTCCAGTGAGACAACAGCGTCCCACTCCTGTGTTGGTGAGCCAGGTGGGCAGCTAGACCTGTCTTACCCCTGAACGTCTTGTCACATACGCAGCGTATATTCCTTGTTAAGCCTGCTGTGTAACTAATCATGCTGGTATGCTTATTCATGATGTGCTGTACCAACCCGAACCCGCTGTCACATACAGAATTGCAGTCAATCACTGGGCATTTTATCTTGTCCGGTGGCAGGATATCGTTCCCATCAGCGTCTATAGCAGGGTAGTTTCTCTGGATGTGATTCTGTATTCGAGATATCAGTCCGGCAGCAGTACGCCTAGCGTTACGCCTAGCCATACGCCTGCCGTTGGACTTACTGAGCCTGCTGAACATAGAACGTAGTTCTGTCTCAAACTTGTATTCGTCCAGCTTGGTTGGCGGCTTATTCATGGTTACCAGCTTTCGCATCGTGTGTGTATTGGTCCCCCATCCGGTGGTGGTGACAAGCGGAACGCTCCGCCTGCCACCACCACTCCGTGGAGTAGGCTGTCAGACTTCGAGTTGAACTCGTGTCATCCAGCTAGGCACAGGGTAGTAGTCCGACTCACGAGTGACACAAGCCACGGTCTTTGCCCGTAGCTTTTCGTCCGGCCAGTGAGTCTCACCATCAGTGCAGATGATGATGACATCAGGATCAGAGAGTTCCTGGATCTCAGTGGCGAGGTCACCCATCCT
>TARA_R110000824_G_scaffold118028_1_pt1 | contig 13379 bp, 20 predicted proteins | sample TARA_R110000824 | Tara Oceans TARA_R110000824 (sample SAMEA4397747) | marine metagenome | biome: Polar Biome; feature: [MES] marine water layer (ENVO:01000295) within the mesopelagic zone...; material: water (ENVO:00002006), including particulate matter (ENVO:01000060) such... | reverse complement strand
CCTCTGGAGGTGAAACAGGCGAGACTGTACGGTGTTCCAAGCAAGGTATTTCAGAACAAGTTCCCGAAATTCAACCCTCACGTCAACGTCGTGGCTCATGAGGATATACCTTTTATAAAAGACCCTGCGGAGCGCGTAACCAGATACATGGTGTGCGATCCTGCGGGAAGCAAGCCATGGGTAATGATATGGGTTGCGGTGGACGTGGAAGGTACTTGGTGGGTTTACAGGGAGTGGCCCGACTCTACGGTCGGGGCATGGGCTTTGCCCCATGCCAATGCGAAAGGGAAGAGCGTGGGAAAGGCTGGTCCGGGGCAACGCCCCGTGGGCTACGGCTACCAGAACTACGCCGATCTCATAAAGGACTTGGAACAGGACGAGGAAATATTCGAGCGTCTGGTTGACCCTCGTTTCGGAAAGGCGACGGTACGCACCGCGAGCGGTGAGACGAATATGTGCAACGAGATGATGGAGTTCGACGTCTTTCTACGCCCTGCTCCGGGGCTTGAGATCGAACATGGCATCCAGAAAATCAACGACTTGCTCAGTTGGGACGACACGGAACCAGCGTCGGAGGACAATGGCCCAAGGCTTTACGTGTCCGAAAGGTGCGACAACTTGATTTACGCAATGACCGAATACAGTGGAAATTCGCGAGAGGAAGCATGCAAGGACTTCATAGACGTACTGCGTTACGGGGCGGTCACGCCTCTGGATTACGTGAGCGAAGGCGCATTGTCGGTGAGCGGAGGAGGCGGATACTGATGCCCAACGTTTCGTACCCTGACTACAACGTTGCCGAAGACAACGTGTATTGGGGAAAAATCACGAAGAAAGATCACGTCATGGTACACGAGGGATGGGAGAGATTCTGGGAAAAACGAGGCGGCAAGCCAGTATCCGATTTTAATTTCACTGCCAATTATTCAGGAAAAAAAGAAAGATTGGTTATTGACGTGAAGAGTATTAGGAGCGAATAACGTTGTAAGGGCGTTTATGGACAACGTTGAAGAAGCACTCGAGTTTGACCCGAAAGGTGATCCTGACGTGGATGCCTTGGCTTCCGCATACCAAGAAACTAGAAGCGACCTCGCTGACTTCCTTGAGCAGCGTCAGGACGATTTCGACCAGCGCTTCCAAATTTGGCCGGGCAAGAGCCGCGACAACCGCAAGCATTCGAGGGCTGGAGACGGCGAACCGTTCCCTTGGGACGGAGCCAGCGACCTTAGTTGCAACCTCATAGACGACGTTATAAGAAGCCACGTCAGCTTGATGATGAGCGTCATGAAGCGAGCCAGCATCGTGGCTACTCCAGTGGAGAGCGACGACGTAGCGAGAGCTGCTGTCGTGCAGAATTTCATGAAGTGGATGATTCAAGTGAAGATGGAGAACGTCATGCGCGAGTTCGAGCGTGGCTTCAACCACCTCCTTGAAAAAGGCATCATGACTCACTACGTGTATTGGGATCAGGTCGAGCAAAAGACCTTGGAGACAATATCTCTTGAGCAGATTGGTTCCACCTTGCCCGAACTAGCCGCCATGATGCTCGATGAGAGCAACGACGATATATTGATCGAGTTGTTCGCCACGCAATACGACGTGACGAACGCGAAGGCGAAAGCCGCATTGAAGGAATTACGCGAGGATGGAACCACCAAGGTTCCTTTCGTGGAAACCGTACATAACAGGCCAGCCGTCAAGGCATTGGCATGCGACGAGGAAATATTTTGGCCTTCGTGGACTATGAATCCGCAGGAAGCGCCCTACGTATTCCTTATATGCCACCATACTCCCGAACAACTGAGGGCGAAGGTGGAGACGAGCGACTGGAACGAGGAGTGGGTCGAGTACGTCATAGAGCATTTAAAGGGCAAGAACGACGAGCATGATATAAATTACGCGAGGGAGCGTCACCGTACCGCTGGGATAAGCAGGGATTCTCAGGACGACGAAACTGTTCCCTGCGTATATGCTTTTCAAAGACTTTCGGACGAGGACAACGTTACGGGTATATACTGCACCGTGTTCCATCCAGACGCCACGGGCGACCACTTGTTGGATCAGCCTTACGCCAAACACGAGTTATTGCCTTACAGGCATGGGAAATATCCCTTCGTCGTGACGAAGCTGGAAGAGTGGAGCAACCGACTCTACGAAACACGCAGCTACCCAGAAATAGGAAAGAGCTGGGAGCAACAATTGAAGGCCGAAATGGACGCAGCCATCGACAGGTTGAGCCTCAGTACTTTGCCCCCGCTTGAACACCCAGTGGGAAGGGCGCCAGCCAGATGGGGTCCGGGCGTCAAGGTGCCTTATCGCACACCGGGCGAGTACAGGTACAGCGACACTCCCCGATACGACGGCAGTTCCATCGAGATGAGGGAGAACATACGCCGCATGGCGTTTGAGTATTTCGGAAGAAACTACGGTGGCGTCGATCCGCAAGACGTTGCGAACAAGCAACAAGCCTTGATCGAGAAAGGGTTCAATCACGTCAGGCAGGTGATGGATCAGACTTGGAGCCTTTACCAGCAATATGGTTCCGATCAGGAATATTTCAGGGTGATAGGCGTGAACGACGTTCAGCGTTTCGACAAGGGGGCGCCAAACGAGAGATTCGACTTTTATATGCAATTCGACGTCGGTCTGCTGGACAGCGGGCAAATCGTTGAGCGCGTGAAGGCGATAAGCGAAATGGTCGGCGCGTTGGACAAGAATGGCGTGGTGGACACGGAACGCTTGTTGAGCATGGTCGTGGAGCAAGCGTTGCCCGGTGCAGCCGACAAGGTTATACAACCTCGTGAAACCGCGACCAACAGGGCGATTGAGGAGGAACGATCCACCATTGCCGAATTGGTTGCTGGCGTACCGCCGAACGTAAAGCCGAATGATTCGCACCAAGTGAAGCTGCAACTGTTCCAGCAATGGATGCAGCAACCCGACATACAGCAACGCATGGCTCAGGACGAGGCGTTGAGGGGCAGGGTCGAGAATTATTTACAACAGAGAAGTTTCCAAATTCAGCAAATTCAAAACGCGCAGATAGGAAGGCAGGGAGCTGCCCCGACTCAATTCGGGTCCACGGGGATCGCTTCAGCTCCAGCGGCAGCTCCAGCAGCAGCCGCACCTCCCGCGCAAGCAATGGAAGAAGGAGCATACTGACATGACGTACAGCATAACTACTAAAGAGGGCAAGTACACGGTGGTTGACGCCAAGGGCGTCGAGCAGATGGCGTACGTACACCAAGAGCAATTCGCCAAGGAGTGCTTGCGTAAACTGGAGGAGGCTGAGGCTGCGAAGCCCCCGCCCAAGCGGGCTAGACAGTCCAATGGTAAACTGAAGGCTGACGACGCATCGACGCCCGACGTGAACGAGGCATGGGAGGGTGGCAAGGCGCCAGCTAAGAAGAAAGCCCCAGCCAAGAAGAAGAAAGCGACGAAGAAGAAGTGAATCTATTCGAGGGAAATAACTATGAGTATTTATAGTAGAAGAAAGAAGGCGGCAGCGGTGAACAGCGCTTATCGCGAGGTTCAGACTAAGATGCGGAAGGAAGTCGCGAAGCTGCAAAAAATAAAAACGCCGTTTGATAATATAAAGTATGGGGTGGCTTCAGAGAGAAATACGTCAGTTCAAAAGAAGGCCGACGTAGGTTTAAAAAGGATGGAAGATATTGGGATGAAAGGGCGCGCAGCCCGAACTAAAGCTATAAGTGTAGCTGCAAAAAAACACGGTGTGCCAAAGTCCCAGATCGTGGCTAAGAAACCCATAAATCCCGGCGTGGTTGCGAGAAAGATGGCACGACAGTTAAAGTCTAAATATAGTCTCAGAGAAATTAGATAGAAGTGAGCCTGTTCAAGAAGAAGAAAAGATATGAGGGACCAGAAGAAGAAGCGTTGCGGCAAGCGGCTCACGCCTTGCGGCAGAACGCCCACTTTCAAACGTTCGTGGAGCATATACACGAAAGAAGGGAAACCATAATAAGAAACATGCAGACTGAAAAAGTCATTCAATGCGCCAACCGACACTTCATGGAGTCGGGCAGACTTGAGGCAATGGATGAACTATTGGACGATCTGAACATGTGGAGCGCCAGCGCTCTTGACTAATTTTAGACATTATCGTAACTAATAAACAACTGGTGAAGAAAGTAGCCTGACAATGGAAACCGATACTGAACAGGTTGACTCCACGGCCTTGCTTGAACCCTCGCAAGAGGTTGAAGCCAACGTGGTGAGCGAAGAACCCTCCGAAGAGGAGGGTAATGGTAATATGTCCCTTAGTGAGCTGACGGAAAAACTGCTTGCAGGACAGAATGACCAATCGGACGACGGGGAACCCGCTTCTGAACAAACTGAAGCAGGGGAAACGCCGACTGAAATGGAAGAACCACCGACTGAAGATGCTTCTGAGCCGCAGCAAGCGGAGAAAAGTATCGACGACGGGGCGTTGCTTAAAGAACAGTATGGCTTGGATTTGGACAGCATGAGCGAGGAACAAGCCTTGGCGCTTGGGCGCGCTCTGCGTACCGACTCCATGAAAAGGTTTGGCAGATTGACCGCCCAGAAGCGGGAAGCCGAAGCGAAGATACGCGAACTCGAAGAGGGAACGAATCAAGCTGAAGCGAAAACTGCCGACGCTGCTCCGAAGAGTAATGCCTTGGAGGATATATGGACGGAGGAAACCTTGACCACGAAGGAGAAAGACCTTCAATCCATCGAGGATTGGGCTGAAGAAGCGTTACAACGCGAAGAGCAGTACGATGACGATGGAGAGGAATACTTGGTCAAGGAGGGCGACGCCAGATATACTAAGCAGGATTTGCTTAGGATAAAGGCGAACGCTCGCAAGATGCTGAGAAGGGGAGGTGACGTCGATGATCGTCGTTCCTTCCTTGCTCACAGACAGCAAAGCGATGGGGAAGCCCTTGGGTTTTTTCCATGGATGAGCGACGAGAAGACCCCTGAGTTCGGGGAGTATCAGGAACTTTTGGCGCAGAAGCGCTACAAGAAGATGCTCGACGGACTACCAGAGGCAAACATCGTGGCTGGCTTGATAGTCGAAGGCAACTTGCGGGTAAGGGAACGCATGAAGACGAAGCAGGGGAAGAATGGATCGAGGACTGAAAAGCCCATCGAGCCAGCCACTGCATCAGCCGCAGCTCCCAAGAGAACGTCCAATTCCGACTCCAGCCGACACAAGAAAGCGTTGGCTGCTGCAAAGAATAACTTCGAGAAGACTGGTTCCTTCCAAAGTCTCGCTCGCTTGCGCGAGCTTCAAGCAATAGAAAACTAAAACTTATACAGGAGGAACGTTACCATGGCACAAGCTGCTAGTTACAACGTTGCGGGAAACCGCGAACAAATCCTCGACGTATTGACCATTCTGGAACCAGAAGAAACCCCTGTGGTTTCCATGGCTAAGAAGTTGTCAGCAACGGCAACCTTCGTGGAGTGGCAAGTCGATAATTTGGCGCAACCAAACATCTCTGGCGTTGGAGAAGGCGAAGATGTTTCGTCATTCGACAACAAGGCGATCAATCGTACCAAGCTGGGCAATTACGTCCAGAAATTCAGACGCCAATGGATGGTGTCGGACATACAAGAGTTGGTCAATACCGCTGGTGTTTCCAGTGAGGTGGCTAATTCGGAGGCTAAAAGTCTTCGTGAACTGAAGATCGATCTTGAGGTAGCCATTTGCTCCTCAGAGGATCGTCAGGCTGAAGGGGGATCAGGTTCTCCTTATATCACGCGAGGTCTTGGCAAGTGGTTGGGTAATTCGGAAAACATATCTTCCACAGCCCCAGCCGATCTTCCAGCTGCCTACACGTTGCCTACTGGCTCGTCAGATGGAACTGGGACAATCACTGAAGTGATATTCAATTCAGTTCTTCAGTCTCGTTATGAGACTGTTGGTTCAGCTGGTTCGAAGCTAACCTTGGTAGCTGGCCCTGCCCTCAAAGCGCAGATCAGTGACTTCACGCGATCTGGAGTCTCAGCGACCGCAGTCCACTACAACGTTAATCAGGAAGCAGCCTCCAAGACAGTGACTCTCTCAGTCAACGTGTACGACGGAGACTTCGGTTTGGTGAATATCATACCTACGTTGTTCAACAATCGGACCGCTGCTGCGCCCAATACGTTGGATGACGACTTCGGGTATCTTATCGATCCTGATCTTATTGGGCTTATGGTCTTGAAGGCCGAAAGCAATACGGAGCTTGAAAACCAAGGTGGTGGCAGACGTGGTTACACGGACGTCATCGCTGGGTTGGCATGCTTCAATCCTCTTGGATTCGGCGTTTTCGGATAATCTAACTTAGGAGGACAATACAATGGGTAAATTATCAAATCAAGAAGCAGCTACGGGTTGGACTGACGAATATATTATTGGTTGGGAAGATTTCAGTATCGCTAATATCGGGACGATAGCAGACGACACGGCTGTCGAGTTCACCTACACGTTACCAGCTGGTTCATTTCTCAGTGACGTAAGCGCTGAGTTACTCGAAGCATTCGACGACAGTGGGGGAGGGGCGCAATTAAACGTCATCCTTGGAGACGACGCTGATCCTAATGGTTTTCTGACCGTTGCAGCGCTTCATGTCGACCAGACGGAGATTACGACCGTAATGAATACGGGAGCATTGCTTGTCGGTGGTTCAGCCGCCAAAGGTAAATTCTATACCGCAGCGGATACCATCGACATAAGTTTCACCATTGCTGGTGCATCGTATACGGTGAATGAACTGACCGCTGGCAGTGTGTCGTTCAAGTTCAGAATCGTATCGGCTTACAGCTGATAGTTTGTAGTCAGGGGTAGGCTATAATATTGGGGAAGGGGAGCGGTGGTTCATTCCACCGCCCCCGCCCATTAACGACATGGCAGATATTTTGATACCGAAGTGGAAGAGTGGCAACGGGTCATCCTTCATGAAGGGTCTTGAGCGTCACATCCGCCAAGAGGTGGACTTGGAGCGTTACGAGGCCAGCAAGCGGGCGCAGCAAGCCAACTTGGAAGCCAAGACGATGGGCAACGCCAAGTCCGATGGCTTGGGGCAATTGAAAGCGGTCGTCCCTGCAAGGGAATGGTTTCGCTGGAACGCCTCGCACGACGGCTGTTGGCAGGACAATAATTTCGTTAGGGAATTTATACGCGACAATCCCGAATTTCGGGGTGAGGGGGTAACGCCATGAGGCAAGTCACTATGTCTTCGTTGGTCGCCAACGTAAAGCATTTGGCTGGCGTTGATTCGTTCCTGACGAACGAGACTACTGCGGTTGAACGCAGTTTGAACAGGTTCGGCAAGTTGTCGTGGGAACGCGCTCGCTGGCCTTTTTGCTCCGTCTTGGAGTCGAAGATACCAGACGTTCGCGTAAGGAGCGTGGACGTGGGGAGCGGTGGCAGTAGTTATACTTCCGCTCCGACCGTTAGTTTCAGCGGAGGTGGAGGTTCTGGAGCAGCCGCCACCGCAACGATAGATTCAGACGGTAAAGTGAACGGCATAGCGGTCACTGCGAATGGTACGGCATATACTTCCGCTCCCACCGTTGCCTTTACTGGAGGAGCTGGAAGCGGAGCAGCCGCCACGGCGAACGTCATGGCGTACGTAAAGCTTGGCACCTCGATTGCTGAAATATTCAGGATCACGGACCGCGACCCGTATGGTTCCACCACGCCAAGCGATTTGCAATTCAGAATGATATACGAGGGCAGCAGCAGCGAGTACGGTCTTGCCGCCTTGGAGAACAGGAGCAGTACGGCTCCCGTATGGGTACATTACAGAAAACCGTTCGTCGATCACGCCACGAACTCCATATCGTTCCCAGAGGAGATTGGAGAGTACGCCACTTACGGGGCATACGCCGACTGGTTGGCTGCGAATGGGCAAACGGACAAGTCCAACAACGTGTTGGGTTTGGCTGAACAACTGATTTTAACTGAATTGGACAAGTTGGAGAGACAACAGAGCCAAGAGGCTCACAGCTTGGTCTTGACGCACGTAAACCAACAAAACAGAGTATACTAAAGGGGGCTACCAATGGGCGCTACAACGTTATATAATTTTAGAACAAAGGTGTTGGACTGGACGCCGGGTATCGCAGCAGCGGGGCATGTCGCAAACGACGTGGTTGCTGCGTTCGAGGAGGTCGCTTTGAACGAAGGGGGAACAGCCACTCGTCCGTTGCGAGGCACCATTAACTACGCAATTATTCACGATGCAGACGAACAATCCAAGCAATTCGACATCCTGATAAGCGACAGTTCCACTGTTGCTATGGGAGCGGCGGAAGGAAGTGCCGTTGCGATGACCGACGCAAACGCCGCCACGATATTGGGAGTCATAGATACTGGAGCTACTTATATCGATGTTGGTGGTAGTACACTCGCCAAGCCAGCGGCTTTTTCGCCAATCCCGTTCGAGTTGTCTGGGGATAGCCTGTATATAGGAATAGTTACACGCGCTTCTTGGACACCCACCGACGTTGATAAAATCGTGGTGCGTTTCGGTCTGACCATAGAGTAGGGCGATGTCGATCCCCATCTTAGCGCGCAACCGTGGAGGTTCATTCGCGGCGGGGCCAGCGGCTCCTTCGGGAGTCACCTATGATGAGGACGCGCAGACTTATTTTGATGCGCTTGAGGCCGCGAGCGGATGGTCTGAACCAGCGGATTACGCAGACAAGAAACTAGCTATCTCTAATTATTTCACCAATCTGAAGGAGGACAGTAACTTTACTGACGTCAAGGCGATGTACATCCCCATATGGCGGGCCGCTGGGCCAAATGCCATCAATGCGGTGAACCCCAGCACTTATGATCTGACCTTCAATGGAACCATTACGCATAACGGAGGAGACTATATTTACGGCGATGCTTCAACGGGTATCGCAACTGCTGGGTTTCAGGGGCCAAACTCTTCGGGAACCAAGTTCTTCGGGGTGGCCGATTTTTCTTACGGGGGGAACGTATTGGATCAGAACGGGGCAGGTAGGGAAGTTCTGTGCGGATGGCAGTACGAGGGTGGTATTTATCCATATTACGCTTCGACACTAGCTTACGCCACCGCTTTTGATTACGCAGGTTGGATTAGTGCATCCGACAGTGCGCACGAGGGGTTGTACGTGATGCAATCCATAGACTTGACAGAGAGCTATACTACGGCAGGAGAGTTTTTCCTCGACGGCGTTTCCAAGGCATCAGGCCAATTCTATGTGCAGACCATATCCTCAACATCGAATAATTGGGGGTTGTTGGCTGGTAGTTATAGCACACCGATCCATTATTCCAAATACCACGTAAACTTTGCGTTCGCGGGTACGGAACTCACTTCCGTTTCGGCCTTCAATACCGACACGGCAACCTTTTTGGCGGCAATCTGATGGCAACTTTCTTTTTAGTGGACGCTGATACCTACGCTGGAACGGATTGGGCGCCCGTGGCGTGGTTGAACGTGCGACCATTATTGATTTTGGATGGAGCGCATGAGGGAAGCTATGCCGTTAATACGGCGATTTTCACAAGCGATTCGGCATTCGAGCAGTACCGCTCCCTTTTGGAAAATATGCCCACGGCGCAATGCGATAACTTATCGGATTGGTGGCCTGAACCCGACCCACCAGAATAAAGGAACACTATGATTGCATGGTTATCAGCTCATTACGTCACCCTAATAGCTTGCGTGGGAGGAGCGTCCATGCTCGCCTCCGCTATTGCGGCGATGACACCAACGCCGAAGGACGACAAGGCGGCGGGGTGGATAAAGAAAATTTACACTCTCCTGATCGACATACCCGCCCTCAACGTCGGCAAGGCCAAGGCCATTGGCGACGTCACGGTTGACGAGAAGATAAAGGAAAAGGCTGGAGGACTCCTTGGTGGATTGTTCCGCAAAATAAAGAGCAAGCTATGAGTCGAGGCGAACCCATACCTTGGCACGTCATCCTCTTCGTTGGGGTGGTGATGATGCTCGTAGTGTTCATATTTTCTGGGTGCTTGGGCATTGGTGAGCGAGGCAAGTCCTTCCGCATCCAAGTACCCGCCCTCCTTGACGTGGAGATCGACTACTTGGATCAGGAAGCTCCACCCATCGACCAAGCGGGTCAGTGGCGTGATTTCTTCGTACCCAAGAAGGACACCATAAAGAGCATCTTTCTAAAGCCCGACGACAACGGCACGAACTGATGGAAGCCATAGACATCAATATCATTCTGGAAGTCATTCTGTTCGGGGTGATGGGGGTGCTTGGCATCATGTGGCGCTCCCAAGCAAACGGGTTGAAGGAAACGGAAGCTCAGTTGCATGATTTGCACGTTCAGTTTGCGGAAGCGAAAGGAACTTCAGCCGCCACGAACCGCACGATATTTTCCTCACTTGAAGAAATGAAGGATGCGATAGCGCGTATCGAAGATCATTTGCTTAAGGGGAACTAATGGAGATCAGCGAGTACAGTGACTACATCATTTTGGGAGTCGGTACTGTACTCGCGGGTATATCGTGGATGCTTAAAAAGGAGCATAACAGGATTGCCGAACTGGAGGGCGAGGTTGATGCCGTGGGTGATCGCTTGAGTGAAGCGGTCCACGACATTGGCAAGAACGACGTAGCGGATCGGGAATGGCGCAAGCGGGTGGAGGAGAACCACAGGAGCTTGTTGAAAGCCGATGAAGACAGGAGGGGGGATGCGAGAAAAATTTACGACAAGATAGAGAACACGCAAAAGGAAATCCAGCGTTTGGCTGAAATAATAGCGGGGAAATAACTCATGACCAGTACGATTACTGCGGCAACGCTCACGCTCACTGTACAAGAGAGCATTGAACTAAACGGGGTGGAGCAAGGCTCCACGAACACGCAAACGATAGCCAGCGTAAGAGAGGTATCGAAGCGTATTGTTACAGCTACCACAGCAGAGCGCATCATACTTGTATTTGGAGACAATATCGCAGCAGGGCAGTTCCATAAAACCAAAGTGATGTATATTCGCATTACCAATTTGGATGATACGAATCACGTGGGGTTGATTTTTAAAAACGAGGATAATGACGAGTTGGGCGTGAAGCTGGATAAGGGACAGTCTTTTATATTTAATGGCGATTTGGCTGGTGGTGTAGTGGATACTATGGATGCAGTGGATAATTCTGGACTTTCAACTAATACCTTTGGTGACTTGGTTAATATTACAGCTACCACAGCAGCATCAACTTGCGACTTGGAAGTCTTCGTGGCTTGTATATGAGTTTCGAGCGATATGGCGATCTTGACACACGTGTCGCGAAGGAAGGCGACTCGTCGTTTACTGGTATCGATTCGTATCGAGAGGACGTCACGCTGGAGAGCGGCTTCGTGAGCGCCAGCGAGAACATGAGGATGGATGGCGACAGGGTGCAGGTACGTAAGGGTTTGGACTTTTTGGCTGGCAGCGTGACCCTTACGCATTCCGCTGGAGACGAGGAGATATTCGCCACTGGCAGGTTCAGCGATCCCAACAACAGTAACTTGGACTGGTTGGCGTTGGTCACGAAGACGAAGCTCATACTTTGGAACTCAGCCACAGCCAGCGGTAAGTACGTAGCCTACGACAGCACCACGGTTACTACGGCGCACAAGGCGAGCATCATGCAAGCCTTCAACAAGATGTATATTTTCAGGAGCGGGGCAAGACCCCTTGAGTGGGACGGCGTGATGACCGACACGGACGGGAACGATACGGTGGACAGCCAGTTCGCCGCCATGTCTGGTTCAGCCAGTGGGAGCGGAAGCCCCATACCCAATACGGACTGGGGCGTGTACTTTCGCAACCGCTTGATCGTGTCGAACCCAGACACCATAGATTCAGGTGTGGCGAACAATTCCCAAACCATCGTGATGAGCGATATTCTAACGCCCAACAATTTCGCCGTCGAGAGCGAGTTCTACCTCAACCACGGGGCGGCTGATTTCCTCGTCGGGGCGGCGCCGTATCAAGAAGACCAGCTAATAGCGTTCAATAGGAGAAGTATTTCGATAATAAACAACATAACGACCACTTCCGCTTCTGGCGTGTACGAGGTGACGAGGCAGTATGGGTGCTGCGCCCGCAAGAGCATTGCGCAGAGTGGTCCTCAAACTTACTTTTTAAGCGATGGGGGGGTCTACGTATTGTCACCCGGTGTCGATCCCGCAAAGGGTCTGGGCATTGCCATCTCGAAGACGCAAGGAGAAACCATCCCCCTGTCGCGCCCCATTCAAGACGTTATCGCCACGGTGAACTTCGACGAGACTTCAATATCGAAGAGCGTGGGCATCGTGCATGACAACAAGTATTACGTGGCGGTACCAACTGGCACGAACACCTCGCCCAACAAGGTCTTGGTGTACGATATACTGTTGTCGGCTTGGGTGAGCGTGGACAGCTTCCCCGCAGGTTTCACGATAGACGACTTCGCCGTCATGCCGTATGGCACCGACCCGAAGCAGAATCGTTTGTTCATAGGCAACACGAAAGGGTTCTATCTCTACGAGGAGAACACCTTGGACAAGACGGGTACGGTGGGTAGCGCGAGTATTACCAGTACGGCGATACCCGCCAAGCTGACCACGAGGGGTTACAGCTACGGCATGCCCGACGTGAAGACTTTTTACAGGGGTCAACTTGGAGCCACCGTGAGCGCCGCAGACGCCTTTACCATCACCACGAATGGAACCGATCCAGACAGCAGCGAGGTGGTGCTTACCGAAGTGGCTACCGCTGCTGAGGACACTCTTTACAGGTTCGGCTTGAGAAGACGGGCGTACTCCTTGAATTTGGAAATCAACGTAACGGTTGGCAGACCGACCTTCAGGCATATCGCCGTGGAAGCGTCTGGTGAGGGCATGAGAGCAAGAAGGGAGGTTGCGTAATGGCTATCACTGCATCAGTGACCAAGGGGCATACCTTCGCCACTGGGGTGGCCTTGACTCCAGCGAACATGAATTTGCTGGGTACTCCTACCGTGACGGTGGCTACGCCCATAGCCATAGCGAATGGTGGTACGAACGCAACCAGCGCAGGAGTTGCTCGCGTACAGTTGGGTCTTGGCACGATGGCGCAACAGGCATCCGATAGCGTCAACATCATAGGTGGAGTCATCCAAGGCACTTTAATTACTTTACCAAGCTACGCCACCAGTGGTTTGCCATCCCCCAGCACTGCTGGTAGAATAGTCTACGTGACGGATGGCGACGGAGGAGACAAGTGCTTGGGCGTGGACGACGGATCGGCATGGAAGCGAGTGGTCATGGGGGCGACCTGTTCAGCGACGTGAACAACTACGTGCAACTGGCGAAGGACTTCTACTCCCAGATCGGGGAGTCGAATGATTTCGAGCGTGACTTGGGGAGGTACTTGCTGGACGGCTAC
>TARA_R110000824_G_scaffold354555_1_pt1 | contig 13383 bp, 24 predicted proteins | sample TARA_R110000824 | Tara Oceans TARA_R110000824 (sample SAMEA4397747) | marine metagenome | biome: Polar Biome; feature: [MES] marine water layer (ENVO:01000295) within the mesopelagic zone...; material: water (ENVO:00002006), including particulate matter (ENVO:01000060) such... | reverse complement strand
TGCAAGTTTTCCATCGTATCCTCTCCACCGTCTGCCTTTGGCCTGATGTGGTCTACATCTTCTGATGGTTTTCTCTTGCATTCATTGCACATCGGATGACGATGCAGTACCAATTGTCGTAACCTTCTCCACGTTGCACCATATCCACGCTGACTTGAGGAGGGTCTACCCTTCTCGATTCTGCGTCTACGTTTCAAATGGCATTCAATGCATGAGCTGTGTACACTTCTGCCACATCCATTACAAACCCTCTTGGCTTTAGTTGGCACGATCGTCAATCTCTTCAACAGTTGCGCCACCTATCAAACTCATCACTACATGCTGACCCTTAGCAACTCCCATCCATACCTCCCTAATGTTATTGGGTAGATCATCCCATGATGGCATCTCATGGCCTACTAGTGGCTGCATACCTCCTGAGTAGTCAATCCATCCTTTCAAGGCCAAGGCCTCAAGGTTTTCATCTGTAGGGTCTGGCATGTGTGCATTTTTATGATTTATTCTAACCGCCGGTATCTTCATGCGTTCCTCATGTTTAGAGGGAGGGGGGGATGGTATGCCTCCATCCACTAGGCGCACTACCATCACATCCCAGCCCCCATCATTCATCATCTCCCTAGTCTGGCCATGACCCAATTCTTGAAGTACATCCCTGCACAGAACGAAATCACGATTGCCAAGCAAATAAACCAAGTCGTACCTAGTAAGTTCTCCATCTTTATCTCCCATTCCAAGCCTTCATAATAGTTACATACCCCAAGACAGCACTCACAATGGTGATCACTATCCCAACAGGTAACAGAATTAAAGTCGCGTACACAGAGATCGCATAGCTCAGGATAATCAAGCAAACACCAGATATGGTCGCTCTCAGCCCGTATTTCCCGCCTGACAATACCATCGAAATAATACCGCCCAATATCGCCAGTCCAGCCGTCCAATTTAAAACCCCCAAACTGTCATGAGTTTGGGGCGTGGGTGGGATAGGTACAATTGCCCCGTAATCCATTGGAGTAGTTGTTTGCCCCCAACTGCACCCCCACAATAACACAGCGAAGCAAACAAACAACGCCGTTTGTGTAATTGCTTTACCCACGATGCACCATCCAATAAATTAAGGTAGGAATCATGCCAAAGAAAGCACCTATAAATGCTGCTTTCGTTTTTAGAATGCCTATCGACATTTCGATATGTCTTAGCCGTTCTTCGATTGATCTTAACTGATTCTGCTGATCTTTTAATTGATCCAAGATCAACCGCTCCCCTAGTTCTGGTTGTGACATGTTTCCCCCTATCTGTCAACGTATAAAACCTCATTTTATTGCATTTAAAACCTACTGCGATGATAATGCTCACCCCTAGCCATAGGCATTATCTCATGATATGGAATGCCATCAATAACAACGCCGGCTGACAGTATCGGCTTCTTGATAAGGTTTTTACCATAGTTCATGGCAGGGTGGTTTATATCAACTCCGCATCCCGTATCCATTCCAAATACCCTCGAGTTTGGGGCGCATGCCCAACTCACACCGGCTACGCTATGTACATGCCCTATGACGGTAGGCATCATCGTCCGAATTGCTGCGTTCAATGCAGGAGATTTACCTGCGCATCCTGTACCATGAAAATAATGCACACCGTCAATGATCGTATCTCTAGACCATGACCATTTGGGCGTTTTCCATGTTTCCGCATAGTCCTTAATAAACCGAGAGGGGATATTTACGCTTGCTGCTAACCTAAGTACCCTCTCGTCATGGTTGCCTATCATCACTGAGGCCTTGGGGAAAGCCTTGTACCATTTGGCTATCCCATTTGAAGCAATATCTGCTTCTCTCGTAACCCCTTCACAATCTACGTCCCTCTGATGGAAGCTAATGCTGTGTAAATCAAGTATATCTCCAATAAACACCACCCTATCACATTCCCACTCGTAGTATAAATCCTCAACAAATGATCTGTAGGCTGGATGAGTTGCCGGCTCATGTACGTCCCCGATTACCAATACTCTACTCATAATTCAGATAATTTAATACCCTCAGTTTTTACTAATTGAGCAAACTTAAACACGTCATCAAATCGTAAGGTGATGAGCCATTGTTTACCGTTTTTGCGATGTGCTACATAGGGGAGATTATCGCCACAGTCTTTAGTGGCTTGGTCCATAGCGTTATCTATGTTGAGTCGCTCAACACGCTTAACCTCCACATGAGTACCAGCAATGCCGCCCACCACGTCAGGGGAATCCGGCGAACCTGAGAATTGACATCCCCTCCGAGCCGAAAAACCCATCTTAGTAAGTTCTTGAGCAAATTCACGCTCTCCCCTCGCCCCCTTCTGCCTACTATTCATCATCAATGTTAATTCCACAAACAGCGAAAGAGCGTTCAATTATTCCTGCAAATTCAGGCTCTTTATCTTTAATCTCGAGTCTAATTACGTTGAGGGTTGCAACTAAGAGCTTCAATTTTAATTCTGTTTTCCTTAGTTCTGTGAGTTGAGTATGTTGATTATGGCTAGGGATTGCCATGATGTCTTTGAGGGAATTATCAACATTCTTTGGTATGGTCATTATCGCCCCCTACAATGACATCTGTCATGCCCGATTGATTCACAACTAGAGATACATCCCCCAAACCGTTCAGGTTTAAACGATTCTGACCGCTTCTCATCTCGTATCACATCAAACATGTGATCAAGATCGTTAACTTTTTTGGTGATGATTTTAATACATGCAGCACAATAATATAGACCGTTTGTATATTTCGTTGCCCCATCATTTTTGCAGTTTTCGCATTTCATATCTTACCTGCCCAAATCTTGTAAGCAATGCGACCCTCCGAAAGTCCCTTCTCAGTCATATCCCTAATTGTAACCGATTTGTCAGGGTTTTCAGCAAGGTAGGAATCAATAATTTTAGTCTGTGAGAAGGGACATTCAGGGAATCTATCAGCCTTGTCGCTTGGCTCGAAATCGTCCTTGATTGCTTTAGTAAGCCATGCCACATTGTTGCGTATTGTACCATCTTTTTGCTGATCGAAAACCTGCAGCCCTCTCATGACACGATCACTGTCATAAGTGGCCACTAGGTTTTCTAACACCCTCTCCCCGAAAAGGCTCAGATGCTTTTCAGAAAAAACACACACTTTTTTGGGTTGTGTTGTTTTCTTTATATTGTTTTCTTTATCTGGTACGCACGGGCGCTTACCCCCCTTAACCTCAGCGCTTACCCCCCTACTCATTGGTGTTAATACCCTCATCCTCCTACCCCCGTTTATGTACCAAATTGTGAGGTAGTTTTTTGCTCTCAATTGGGCGATTGATCTACTGATTGTGTTCCTGTGTACACCAAGTTCTTCCCCTAAGCCTGCATTTGATCTAAAGCACTGACCTTTGAGGCTTATTTGTCTTTGAGCAATCGCCACATATACCCGTTGTGCTGTTGCTGATAACCCATCCTCTTGTAAATCTCTCAGATGGGCGATAGGGGTAGTCGAATATCCACGCTTCATATCACCAGCAAGGCATAGGCTAGGGGTGTCCACCTCATGATGACCTTTAGGCGATGCCAGAACAACACTAGAAGGGTATGCCGTCATCTATTATCACCTTCTTTACGTTTTTGCCAAAATCGCCATCCTCAACCTCAAGCGATACATCCATACCAATAAGCGCCCAACTTTCACCAACTAGGATTTGTCTAGCCTCTTCTAATGTGCAATTGGGCTTAACCAATTCCGCCCACCTTTTGAAGATGAAATCGTATTCGCTATCCCATGTAATCCAATCTCGTATCCTGAGTCCCCATTCTGAGCCGTCCTGATGATTACAATGGACGATGATGCCAGCATTGCCCTTTTTGCTTACCTTTTTCTCTATTCCTGTGATCTTGGCTTTTAGCGTTTCACTCATAAGTCTATGCTCCAAGTTGAAATACACGCCTCGGCATGCTTTTTACTAAGTTCTTTAAGATGGTCTACTTTTGCCCTGTTTAATAACTTCTCAAGTAAATCAGCGCCGTCCTCTTGATTCCCTAAAAACTCACCTATAGCCTTTTCTTGCTCTTTACTTATTTTCTCATCCATCACCGCTTGTTGCTCAACTGCACTTTCTACCTCATCGGCTGATGCGATCTGGCCGGATGTGTCAAACCCTGCAATTGCTAACGCTCTACCTATGCTTGAGGTTTCGCAATTTTCTAGCGCAGAGGTCGTATTTATCTGTGAGCTGCCTCTAATTTCCTCAGCCCAACCCGTCGCAATTTGTAGGTCATCTAAAATAATGACTGACTTCATGATCACTTTTTCACCGTCATCAACTTCTAGGCTGGTGAGTATTTGACCATCGGGGTAGAGTTTTCTAAAACTAAAGAGCCGGAAAGCAACTGTTGCGTATTCTTTACCGTGGATCAGTACAAATCCGTCTTTTTTATTTGCCAAAGGAAACCCCCTCATAGTCATAATCTCTAGTTCTTAGGAGGGGGTTTTTTACGGTATTTAATGGTTTTCTGACTATTCTGGACGATTTCCAGCGATTAAGCCAAAGTTTTAATCGTTTTATCATATTTTTATATCGTTTTTGGTTTGATAAATACTTTAATTTTTATGCTGGTGCAGCGTTTGTATCTGCATCTGTTAAGAATCTCCCGCCATGCATTAGGATCGTCCCTAATACGCTAAAGTTTGACGAGTCAGTCCTTGTATTAAACAAACCACCGTAAATCCATGCCCCAGATGATAATGGTGCGCCTATTACAAATGGTGCGCCTGTATTCCCTCTACAGTTAATGACGCCAGAGTATAGGGTTATAAATCCTACACTCTCTGCCAATAGTTTCAATAGAGAGTCACTAATGGTAAAACCAGTGGATACATTGTCGTCAGAATAACATAGCAGCGATGATCCGTTTACCATTGTTACAGACTGCCCCCCATCATGAAGGGTAGCAGATGCCCCGCCGAGCCTGACCGTTGTGACTTTATTGTCACAGGTAAATGTTGCCGATCTTGTAAGAGCGTTAACTAAATCAACGTCGTCTGTCAACAGACTGATATCGCTTCTAGTTCTGGTTATTGTTGCATCATATTTACCGTCAAAAATAACTGATCCGGCCTTAGCGTTTGTATCTCTAATTCTTAAATCTGTATTAGTTGACTCTGAATCATTGAGATCAACATACACGTCAGCATGTGGGCTGGACAAATGGAACTCGTTACAATTAACAGTGAGAAGCGTATCAGATGCGCCTAAATTCTTCTTATAGCTCCTGCTTACATAGGCTCGATCAGAGTCAAGTGTTCCCGTCGATGGACTATTTGAAGGCGTACCCGTAAATAGAGCGTAATCCGTTGACGTGGGAGTAGTACCCCCCCAGTTTAAGTTGTTATCCATATCGCCACTCACTGAACCAATCCACCTTATACGATCTGCGACTGTAGTAACAAGTTTAGGCCTGTCGTCTGCTGTTGCGTTATCATTAGAAGCCCATGAATTCCAACCCTGACCACTAGGGGTATCTGTGGGTTTAAAACCTAAGTACAGCCACAGAATACCATCCCTTTTATTGATTGCATCAATTACTAAGTATTTTATATCAATAGTAGGGGAATCCGGCGAACCATCTCCTACGTTGATTGTATATGTCGGCTCTGTCAAGGCTGCGTAGTTTTCACCACCGCCAAACGGTATAGAAGATAATGCTGCGCTCGCTTGATTCCAAGTAACCTCAGACTCAACAAATGGTAGAGTTAACCTTGCAAGTGTTAAATCATGATTGATAAACCTGCCTCCCATATTAGTTTTAGTAAGGGTAAAATTGGCAGAAACTATTTCAGTTGGATTGTAAGCAGATACATCAAACTTAAATACTGCATGATCTTTAGCTTCAGTACATATTGGGGGTAATCCTGAGCATTCTTCAATGATACCTGAGTACAAATTAGCATTCGTACCATAATTAGTTGTAGGTGAGTACTCGCTTAAATATGAGTCCCCATCTGGGTTAATTGTTGAAGTTGTTGACATTAAGTCACCGTTATCGTGCGACCGCTATCATAGCGCACTTCTCCACCTTCAATATTTATCGGATTTGTATACGTTGCGTTTTCTAATCCGCTTCGCTCATCAATGACTCCGTTCTCATGTACAGTGGAGTTGGTGATTGTGTATAGGGGCGCAGTTGAATCCCTTGAGTCAAACAGTCCACCGTATATTGTGAGGTCTGTAATAGTACAAGCAGCCGTAGGTATCCACCTTACACGGCCACCGTATTGGTCTAAGGTTGTTACTGTGCCTGAGTCTAGTTGAATATCTGCAACTCCACCGTATATGGTGATGGTGGGAACGGCTTGATTTAATTCTAATCGGCCTGAATCGGAAACAAGCGCACACGATCCCCCGATAGTAGCTGCGTCAGCGATATTTAGGGTCACACCGTCAGCCCCAATTAGTTCGATGGTTGTACTTATTGTGGAATCTGCTGCAACTGTTACCGTTCCTTTTCCCCCTAAAACTCTTAGGGTCGTAATCGTGCTACCCGAAAGATTTAGCGCAGTTGTGGACGTTGAGGTATCTTGGACAGTCAGCGTTGTATAAATACCCTCAATGTACGTATCTCCATTGCCTGAGAAGTTAAAGGTAGTTGCGTCTAGTTCCAATTTCGTACCACTGCTTCCAATTGTGCCTGTGTATTTAGACCCTACTGTGAGGCTGTCAAGTTCAGTCGCAGACGCATCAAAGCCGGCGATATTTGTACTACCGCTAGTGATGTACACGTCATCGGCGTCCGTTGGAACACCAGAAGGCGACCAATTACCAGCCGTGTTCCAATCTGTACTACTCGTCGATATCCATTGCTTAACCGCCATCATTCCCCCTTGTACTACTGTACGGTAGTATATTATTGAGCATTTCCTGCCTTTTCTTACAGCCTCCGCATGGCTTTATTTTACCTTTGGTTACTTTGTCTATCATTTTCTTTACCGTATCCCCTAGACCCCTGCTTTGTGGGTGTGTGTTTTTATCACATATTTGTAGGCATACGCCTATTGAGGGTTTTTTATATTCACTGATGTTACAACAACCCCCACCACTAACCCCGCAATCTCTCCAATGTTTACACTTTATCATGAGATTGCAGCCGTAAATGAGGGTTCTGATTCAGTGGCGTAGGCGTTGCCACCACATGTAGTTGACCATCCATCACCAGATATACATGCACTTGCGTCTGTTGGATTACCTGTACAATCATTAAGCCAAGTATTAGTTTGGTTTGGCGTACTATTTGCGTAACTATTGTAACAGGGTACGTCTGTCGAGCAATTAGGGATGCAGTGACTAAACCAGCACGCAGCCAATCGGTATACCCCTGTCCCACCTGACGGGTATGTGTAGTGCAAGTCTATAGAGGCACAAATTCCGGCGCACTTTGTACCCGTACAACCTTGGCCAGTACATGCTGATGCAAGTTGTGCGGATGTTAAGAATTGAGCATATCCCCACAATACTACATCAATCCTGTCCCATGTATTCGTCACTGCTGAACCCGTACAGGGATTTGTTGCCCATGATCCAGAAATTGAGGTACTACCCTCATATCTACATCTATTACCTGCAACCTGAGTGACTGTAATCGCTGTTGAAGAGATTGCAGGTACTGGGTTAGTAATCTGACAATCTGTACTTCCCACCCCGTAATTGCAATCTTGATAAAAGTCCGAACCAGCATAAGAAAAGGTGAGTACTAAGGTTTCAGGGCATTCGCTGGAGGAAACCGTACCGCATGGGGTGGCGGGAGTAGAAGAGAACCCACAATCATCCACACCACAACAATCGCACGTACCATGCCTAGCACCCGTCATGAGCAAGTACCATCATGGGAGTTACCAAGACAAAATACCTGTCTGAGATTACCACCAGAGTCACGCATGTTAAACATGACAACCACAGTGTCAACTTGTACAGTATCAATACAAGAGCCTATAGCTCTCATTGTAAATCCGGCCGGATATGCTGCCCCGTTAAGATCAACAGCCGGCGCAACATTGTTAGCGTCATTGCTCATCTCGCATAGATTTAGTGCTGTTGTACCTGTACTTCCACCCGTCCATGTTGCAAATGTTGTATCTTCCTCAAGCATTATTTCAGTCCATGAGTAGGTATACCTATTTGACGTTCCCCCGATGGCTGCTGAGGCTGTAATCTTGGCTAGGAAATATGGACGATAGAATCCCGTTTGATTTGAGTCAACTTTCTCGCCCTTTTCCTCAAACCAGCTAAGCATAGACATCAAACGACCCCAAAGGGATGGGCTGAGTTTCCCTAACCCCTTCGAGATAGTGGGATAGTTAGACATTGGGTAAAAATCCGAAATCGACAGTTAAGGGAAACGGTTGTTTAAAAAAGACGTTTAATTCAAACCCTGAAATATCAATTTTTGGGTTTCCGTCTACATCTCTTTCGGGTACTTGGCGCATGTGATACCAATAGTCCCATGTTAAATCGTAAGTTAAATCGTAAGTCGTGGGTGCTGTTCTTACGATGTTTACTCCCTTGAATAAAACCGATCCAGCCGGAAAGCCTAGCCATGTATTGCTGTTTCTTTTTGAAACTGAGGCGAGGAATCCATACCCTTGGAAATTAGAAGAAACTAAAGTAGTTTTTAAGGTAATATCTGCCCTAGGCAATGCGCCTGATATTGGGTAGCCCATATTTGCAACCAGTGTTCCCCCAATATCTGTTTCAGCCGGTGTATCAATGCTTGCTGGAAGTGTTGGATTTGCTTTCCACATATCCACAATCGTTTGAGTTACTTTTGCATCAAATCCCACAAACTCTGGGTCTGGTGGTTCTTCTTCTTCATCTGCATTTACTAAAAAGGGCGTGTAACTCCATGTTACAAGCCAAGTATTTGCTCTCTCATCGTTTAATTGAAAATTATATCCACCTGCAAACAGACTAGAATTATCTGGATGGGGATCGTTGTATGTAGGCATCCCTGTAGCAAGCAGCATATCATCCATAGTTGGGAATAGACCACTATCATCATAAACAACGAAAGTCCTTGACCCACTCCGATCACCCGAGGTAGGTTTTGCAACTGTTCTTGATCCGGCGACCTCTGTAACTTGGATGGTCATGTCAAAGCACCTCCCCCACTTGTAACTGCTTGACGTATTGCGCTAAGTTCTCCCAATTGGCTCTTCTCTAGTTGGATCATAGTTCCTTGTTGACGTTCTGTAACGCTGCCCTCAACTTTGAATGCCCCAATTGCTGTTTGAAGGTTGTCAATTACACCTTTTAGGCTTGGCGCTGCTCCTAACTCAACCGTACCATCTGCGCCGGTTGTAAAATCAGCCCTTTCCATGAGCTCCTCTTTTAACTTCTTGAGCCGTTCATCTATTTTATCTATCTCCCAGCCCTTCATCCATTTCTCGTTAAACTTTCTCCCTAAGTGTTCTGCTGTGATGAGCCACTGTTGCCCCATGCGATCAAGTTCCGATCCCATCTCAATCCCAACCATACTTCCCATCTTGGTCATAACGTCGCCCATCACTTGGGCAATGGATGCTTGCATACCAAGCCATGTTGACTGTACAAGTGTCGCAGCATCAACGCCGGCTGCTGCAATTTTTGCAAATGCCAAGACGATAAACTCGGCAACTTGACCCATACCGCCTGCATCAACAATAAACTCCTTAAAAACACGTCCAAGCAATTCTAGTGTAGGTGCAAAACCAATTGCTAACTGTTGGGAAAGTGATCGCCATGTAAAACCGATCCTAGCCCAAGCATCATTTGCTTCCTCCACCATAAAGCCTTGTTCTTTAGAGAAGTGCAATCCGAGAGCCTTAGCCTCTTTATGCATTTCCCTTATCGCCTTAGACCCCTTCATCATGGTGGGGATTAGTTCAATACCAGCCCGTCCAAATATGTCTTTTGCCATCGTTGCCCTTGTGGCATCGTTTATCTTACTGATTCCCTCGGCAATCTCAGAAAACATATCCAAGGCGTCCATCTTGGCTAGTTTCTTAGCGGACAACCCCATCTCATCTAATGAGCGTTTTGCAGTTCCAACCCCCATCGAAGCCTCGCCCACATTTGCGAACATCTTCATAAGGGCTTTATTTAGTGCTGTAACCTCAACCCCGCCTAGAGATGCTGCATATTGTAATGACAGAATGCCCTCGGTTGAGGTGTTTAATGCGTGTGCGAGCTTGTTTACAGTGTCAACAGTTTCAAGACCCTTTTTAGTCATGGCAACTACTGCACCAAGAGCAATACCACCTAAAGCAGCACCAAATAGTGCCGCCTTCTTGGCTATGTTTACAAATCCCGAGGCCATTCTACCTATAGTTGAGCGTACCCCTTTCATCTTCTTACGGAATGATGCGGTTTTCGCTTTAACATTGATAAATAAATTACCTACTGTCGCCACTGTTCCCCCTCGCCATGATATTCATTACTTCTTGCATGTCTGATTCTTCTTGTTTAGGCTTTTCTTGTAAAGGCATAAAATCCATAGGCTGATATGATTGGGTATTTTTACCTCTATTGACGTTGGCAATAGTGGCAGCAACAATGCCAGACTGTAGATCACTCCGAGCGTTTCCAAATGGATCAGTTTTATAGTATTCGATCCATTCGCTCAATTCATGAGAATCTATGCGAGCAAGTAACTCTCTTACTGTCATCCCCAAGGACAGACTCAACATAAAGTAGAATCGCCTCGGGGAATCTAGTTTTTTACCGAAAGCTCCTCGCTGTCAGAATCAGAGAAGCCATTGAGACGCTGGGAAACTGCAAAAACCCGATCAAGGGCAGATGCAGACTTTTTACCCAATGCCTCAGAGTCATTATCAGAAAACAAGCGTTCCCCCTTCTCATCACAGACGGTAAGTACAGCAAATCTAGCCCTCACATTGTTGAGGTTAGGTTTGTTTTTCTTCTGTACCATTGACTGTTCGAAAGCGTCACGCTCTGTACCTGTCAAAGTTCTGACAAAGACATCGCCTCCCCACTCAGGAATGTTTACAACCTCTTTAGGCAAATCATCGCTTTTGAGAATTGCTGATCTATCTAACATTAAGACCCTGCGACCGTGATTGCGCCTGTCACTCTAAGTTGGACGCTGGCCGTTAAGACTGAGTCCATTTCTGCGCTTACAGTCATCCCCACGAGTATCGCATTGAATGTGTAAGTTGAACTATCACTAAACGTAATTATACACTCTTTAGATGTAGGGGCTGCGCCTGCTGTAGCCTGCCAAGTAGCCTCAAGTTCTGCACCGCTTGTAGAATTTGGATCATACTGACACTCTATTGACATTTCTCCAGAATCAATAGTACCCCCCAAGAATGTGCGGTATATGTCTGCGATGCTCGTAGTGTCTATTGTTGCGATTGAAACAGATGGGGCTGAAATTGACACAATGTCTACTATTGCCGTCCCGTCGTAACTAAAGGTTGTTGTATTTGCTGTTATTGCTGCCATTGGTTTTCTCCTATTCGTACCAAATTATAAAGTCCATGATTGTCCTAAACGTACCAAACTCACTAGCAGGGGTATTTATCTCATCAATGTCAACGCTGCTTTCTAGTCGTACGCTGTTGATTGTTGCCCCTGATTGTGTTCCTGTGTAATTTATTAACGCTGCCTCTACTGCGTTTCGTAGTGTTTTATTCCCGCCATAGGTTGCGCTCATTACTTCTATTGACATCCTCGCCCTGCGTATGCCTGATTGTGATTGTAGTGCCTCGTTTTCATGACTAAACACATTCATATACACAATTGCTGGTAATGCTGTCCCCATCGGGCGGCGTTGTGGGTATATTCGAGAAGCTACCAAACCTGTAGTAGTACCGTCAGCGATTAGGATTGCTCGGACTGCTTTCTCTAGACTCATTTCTTCCCTGCTTCAAGAATAAAGGTTTTTAGTTCTTTCCTGAAAGTATCAACAAATGATTCTCTGTTTTTTTCAAAAGTTCTGGTCATAAATCTATAGGGGGTTTGACCCTTCATATCAACGCCCCATTCAACTAAATGAGCGTAAGGCGCACCCTTTTTTCCCTTAGTTTCAATAAATACCCTGCCCGTCATATCACCATTGGAGCGCAAACTTACTTTCGTTTTTATGGCCTTTTTAAGTCTGCCCGTCCTTATAGGAGCGATAGCCCTAGCATCTTTACGCAAATCTGCCAAACCTTTCCTCATTGCTTTCCTTGCTAGGTTGCGCTGTAGTCTTGCTGGTAGTTTTTTAAGTTGCTTCTCAAGTGCTTTGTCACCTGTTAGAGTCATTGATCCAAACATTATGTTGTGACCTCCTTAGCAAGAATCTCTAAGAATATGCCCCGCTCATCCCAGTTCTTCACGGATTCAATCTGAAACGTCCTAGAGTCGTATGAGATGCGAGATTGTGCTGTAACCCCTGACCTATATCGGATTTTCATGAAGTGTGTTACAACGCCTGTCAGTTCCCCTGCGAGTTTCTCTTCTCGCCCACTAATTGGCTGAATTGATCCCCATACCGTCGCATCTGTAGACCATGAGTTAGACAGGTCGCCATAGTCATCAAGTGTTGATCCTACGCTCTGAAGTGCCAGCCGTTTTCGTAATGCACCAGCCCTCATATTATTGATCCATCCTTAAACTGCCAGATTAAGGCATTGTAAGCCATCGGCACAGGTGTCAGTGTGATAGGTGCATTGCTTTCCCTATTCTCAAACCAATTTGCTGCAAGCATTTTGATAGCCGTCTTGCATCCATCAGGAACGTCACTGGCAGCATCCCCATAACCAGCAACAAATGTGATGGTGATGTCATAAGGCTCGCCCCTATTGTCCGATGGGTAGTCCTTATTTGCTGCCGTTCTTATTCTGCAAGGCAAATTCGAAGTATCAACTACATAATCTGATGCCGTCCACGTTTGAGTAGCGTCGTCATTATCTACATAAGTGATGGAGGTTACAGATTGAACGGGTGAGATTGGTAACGTAATCTCACCGGCTGGGAAATTGGTTATTTTATATTCCCAAGTGGCCGTGATGAGTTGCCTGTTTGTACCCATCTCGAAGTAAGCCCGAGAAGCTGCTGCAAGTGAGCCAATGAGCGTATCTTCATCACTAGCGTCGACCCTCATCCATGACTTCTGATCTGTTGTAGTCACCGGCTCTACGCTCGGTGCTGAGGTTTGTTTTAAATTCATCGCTTAGAAGCCCCCCGATTGGCTGCTGTTTTTTTAGTGGGTATTCTTGCTGCTGCTTCACGGATACGAATAGCAAGCCCTAGTCTTAGGTACTCTTCCGCTTTCTCTCTGTTGAGAATGTATCTATTCCCGATAACGTGAGAGCCTATAGTTTCAATCATTTCAACTATCAAAAACTA
>TARA_R110000824_G_scaffold4300_1_pt1 | contig 13397 bp, 14 predicted proteins | sample TARA_R110000824 | Tara Oceans TARA_R110000824 (sample SAMEA4397747) | marine metagenome | biome: Polar Biome; feature: [MES] marine water layer (ENVO:01000295) within the mesopelagic zone...; material: water (ENVO:00002006), including particulate matter (ENVO:01000060) such as...... | reverse complement strand
CTGGAGAAGTCACGACAAACTCTATTTAGTGGGGATCCGGGAGATCTAATCAAGACTGTTATCGAGGAGAATCCAGATGGAGCATTGAAACTTGCTCGTGGGTTCTTTTCTGAATTAAACAAGACCGATGATAATCTCTATTGGGAGGCTGCTTCTCCACTTCTTTATGGGCTGGTAAAACAGTTAGAGAATGTTGATAAAGAAACAGCCCAGAGGGTAAATCAATTCGTCTTTGGGACTGATAAGATTGGAACAATCGCGAATCGGGCACCTTCTGATCCAAAGCTAGATGCTGAACGTAAGGATCTTGAAGCGAAGAAAGATGATTTTCAGGAAAAGATTTACACCAGGAACCACAAGGAGATTTCGGATACATATTTCTCATCACTCAGACGAGCTGTAAGCGCTCAAATTAGGAAGTCAGTACCAGATGCTACACCATATGTCCACCGGGCGATGATCAACGACGCAGTTGATGAGATCGGGAGATCAATGGAATCCGATTCTCGACATATGGCAACGATGGGATCGCTGTGGAAGCGCGGTGTTAGAGATGGGTTCGAAGGGGACTCAAAGGCCAGGATTTTACGTGCATTGCTTGGTCGTGCAAGAATCGCATCCACTAAGGCTATCGCTGTTGTTAGGGCTGAGTCTAATAAACAAGCGGAGACTAAGGCGAAAAAAGGTGCGACAAAGAAACTTGACGAGGAAACTATTAAAACTCGTCGGAAACGTGAACCGAGTACAAACTCCAGGAATCAGTCAAGACCTCCAAAGGATCAGTCTGATCTGGAATTTCTCCAAAGTTAGGCAACTATCATGGCACTTACAGAAACACAAGTGGCTGGTGTTGAGCTGGAACGCGTCAGGACTAAGGTTCCTGTTCTTTTCGAGCGCGACGATACCTTTTACTCTATGATTTCAAAGAGAAAAGGTGAAGTTGTATCGAAGCGAACGATGCGTATGCCGCTTAACATGAAGCCCGGCGGTCGGTTTGGGCACTTTGATCCATCTGGGGGTGACCTCGGACGCGGTGGTGCTCAGACCTGGGACAAGGCGACGGTTACGTGCGAGAATCTGAGGCACGCAATCGAATTCGAGACTGAGGCTGGTTGGGCTACCGACAACAAGCGGAAGTCAGTTATTAACACAGTTCAGGATCTCTTGGCTAAAGGTATGGCCGAGTATCGTCGTAACTGTGACTCACTTACACAGCAAGCGGGTGACGGTATTCTTGCGACTATCAGCGCGGTATCGACTGCTGGTGGTAACGATACTTATACCTGTAATGCTGCTGGTGATGGCCATGGAGTTCGTCTCCTTCGCCCTGATCAGTCCATTTCTGTGTATAATTCTGACCAGACGGTCCTACGTGTTGGTGCGGTCTCTGGTGGAGAAGTTGTTATCTCCTCCCATGACGGTCCTAACAAGCAGGTCGTTGTTCCTTCGGTCACTGGTGCTGTAGCGGGTGATGTTATCGTTGTCGGGGGGCTCTCTGCTACTCCTCCGACGTCGATTCTGGGTGTCCCGTATCACCACAGTGATGCATCGACGGGGACTTGGCTGGGTTTCACCCGGTCGACCACTCCTGAGATTCGTGCGAATCGTGTGAACGCTGGTGGCTCTCTTGCGCTGTCGTTTCCTCGGCTAGCTAAAAACAAGATCGGTGATCGTGTTGGGGTTGCCCAGCAGAGAAAATCCCGAGCTTGGATGCATCCTGCACAGAAGCAGGCGTACGAGGAGTTGGGGCAGCTCGTTTCTATCATCCAGAAGCAAGCATCGGCTGAATCGTTGGACCTGTATTTCGGGGACAATATGATGATGGCTGGTGCCCCTGTGAAGGAGCACTTCTCGTGGGATAAGACTCGTATTGACTTCGTATCTGATGAGTCATGGGGTCGTGCAGAAATGCACCCTGCTGCTTTCTATGAAGTTGACGGTCGTAAGATCTTCGAGATTCGTGGAGCTAGCGGCGGTGTGGCGGCAAGCAATGTCTTCTACCTTGTTTCCTCGTGGAACATGTTCGTTGACAACCCGGCTGCTTGCTCGTACATTGATAATCTGACTGTTCCGTCAGGCTATTAAATTCGTGTTTACAGACTGGTTCTGGTGGGCCTAGTCTCGGGACGGGGAAGGGCCGTCACTATAGAAATAGAATGGGTGCTTTAACTCAAATGGATGTCGATGGCGACCTGAGGACTATTCTTCTTGAGGCTATGCTATCCTTTTCGCACATCAAGAGCGAAGAATGCGATGTTTGCGGCAGGACTTCTCATGGACAACCACGAAGAGTTTCTGACCGAGAAAAAGATTCAAATATCCCTATCCGTGTGGATGAAAGAGTCTGTATCCCGTGCACGTTGAGGAAGTAGATTAGTATGGAAACCATCGATTCCATGAATGTTAGACTAAAGGAACTCTTTGGTCGTGACATCGCAGGGAGGCCTAATTTCCGACTTGTGTGGTCAGAAAATGAGTTTGAGACCAGGATCGGCAATTTTGAAGATTGGTCCCCCAGCGGTGATATCTTCTTGCGATCTTTTAAGGGTGCAAGAACAGTCCCAAAGTATCAGGTGGAACCATGCTGGACTCTAGAGCGTTTGTATAACAATGAAGGTAATCCAGAGTTGCTCGATAAGATTAGCTACGAGCCTCTTTGGCATTTCCAGCAGCTAGACAAAGAGGGTAATCAATTGCGACCTGTCTGGCGGGCTGTAGAGTTGATAATGCACACGGTTCTTTATGGTCCGAAACAGGCTGCTGAGGATAGGATGATCATCGGTAGCCCAGAAGCACAAGCAGAAATGGTTGACTACTACAAGGAAGTCATTTCTGATAACTCTCCATATCTTGCGTCTATGCTGTCCATGGGAGAAGCAGCAGCGGTTCAGGGACGACGAGATGAAATCAAGGAAGGTACCGCCACATGAAAGCAACAATCGTATCACTTTTGCCAAGGGCTTTGAATGAGAGAAAGCCGGGATTGTCACCAAGCAGATTTAATATAGAGGCTGCCGCAGAGAATGACTTTAATATCTTGGTGGTAAACAATAATAGTTACCACATGCAATCCATCAATGATGGACAACTTGTTAATGTCCCAGTTCCTGCGGATGAAGTTGCTAATTCATTCTGTAATGATTTTATTCACTCACAACTTGCAACGAGCGATGAGCCTTACGCAATTCCGGGCTTGTTCTGGGTTGAGGGTGAGTTGACCAAGAAAAAGATTGAGTCTGAGTGGGCTGAGAAGCTGGCATCTATTTCTGATGCACAAAACAATTGGTTCCGTAACCTCATCGCAAGTGCTGAGGATGAATGGTCGCGGTATCACCAACACAGGATGATCAGTGATATTCAGCGTCTGGCTGCAAAACGTATGAACTACGAGGCGGAATGGACTATGGTCAGCCAGACCATCGCCCCAAAGAGGTGTCCGGCTTGCCAGACCACAATCATGCATCAGGAGGCTATCATTTGCTCAACCTGTCGATGTGTGCTTGACATGGACAAATATAAATCTATGGCGTTCGCTACGGAGATGGGCGGAATGACTATCCCAGCTATTGCGAATCAGCCTTTGGCACCAGCGACTAACCCGAGTTTGACAATTCCGGCAAAGAGGATTGGTGAAACCGATCAACTCAACGATTGGAAATAACCCCCTAGCCGTTCAAGGAGTGAACAGTGGCAGTCACCGCAGGTGAAGTAATGTTGGATTCGGCGGGATTACTAAACGACCCGTCGCAAACTAGTTATACCAATGCGGTGTTACTCCCATTTATGAAGATGGCGTATCGGGAGTACGCTGTAGAGAAGCATCGCTCTGGAGATCAACTCTTAAAAGAAATATCTACTGCTCTCGATGTTCCAGCATTGGCAGTAGTATGTTCCAACCAGCCCAGCGATCTCATTACCCCAATCTCGCTGGAGGAGAGGGCAGATGGTTCAACGGGTCTTTACAACAACATGACGAAAACCAGTTGGGAGCCAGATGAAAGCCAGAATACCACACTTGGCGTCTGGAACTGGAGAGAGGAGCAGATTAAATTTCGGGGTGCTACGACTGCCCGAGAAGTTAGAATCCGATACTGGAAACTTCTAACTGATGTGACGTCAACCTCATCGGTGATTGTGGGAGTCAATGCTCGAGTTCCACTACAGTATAAAGTAGCTGCGTTAGCTGCTGGAACTATTGGTGGGAATGATGAACTAGCCACTATTATGGGGAATCTATCTCGAGAATGGATGAACAAAATCATCAGCGTAAACGTAAAAAGTAGACAGGATCTTCCCGTTAGGCGGCGTCGATTCCAGCGTAGGCGTTAACAGGGAAGATAGGAGATTACAATGATTAGTGCGAAGAATATCTGGTCGGAAATCAAAAACCGACTTGACCTCAACGTCCTGAATCTCGTCAGCAGCACTATGCCTATTTCGGGTGCTGATGGTGATGGTGCAGGATTTGCGGGGCCTGGATCAACTTGCACCGATAATTCAACTGGCATTAAATATGTCAACGAGAATACGGCTGCTCTTCCAGTCTGGACCCCAGACTCGTTTGACCAGCCTAATCTTATGGGTTACCGAGAGACATGGCAGGGTGATGCTAGTCTCGTAGCTATTGGTAACACCACTGGTGATGTCCAGGCTCCTTCCGGCTTGCGGTTCTTTGGTCAGGGCGCTACCGAAACTGACTCAGGTCTCGTAACCGGAACCTCGGTCGAAGGCAGTCAGGTAGCTAACCTCGTTACAACCAATGAAACTGCTCACGTGGCTGCTATTGGTTATCGCGATTCTGTTGTTGGTTGGCAACCTGATACTCACGGTGGCATGGTAATTGATGCCCAGATCGCAGTAAACACTGCGCTCACCACGCGTAGTATCTTCATGGGGTTTATTGGGACGGCTGCTGCCGCTCTTGATCCCCCAGTCACTGGATCCTCGACGACCATCACCCTAGTGCAGGATGATCTCTGCGGAGTTCTGATGGACTCCGGTCTAACTGATGCAGATGGACTTTTCGCCGCGCACAACAAGTCCAATGCTGCAGCAACGCAGGCAACCACTGATACTGGTATAGACCTTAGTACAACCCTAGTTGCTGATACGTACCAGCGATTCCGGGTTGAAATCTCCGCTGATGGGGATGCTCGGTTCCTTGTAGATGGTGCTCTTGTCGGTTCCAAGATTGCCATTGCTCTGGATATTGATGAGGAGGTTACCCCAGTATTGCTAGTCCGTTCTCTGGCCTCTGCTACTAAATCTATCGACATCAAGCAGGTTTCCATGTGGACGTCACGCGGATTGCTCTAAGGTAAATCATGGCCTTGCATAAACCGGTTAATGTAAGGGCAACGAACGGGATCTGGGACAGGGGTGAGGATGACTCCTGTCCCAGAGACCACTTGCTCGATGCCCGCAACGTTCATTACGAAGGTGATGACATTGTAACAAGGGATGGGTCTACCAGAGAGCACACCCTTGCCAACATTGTCAGGCATTTTGAATATAGACGTATAGGCGAGGCATCGAGGTATCTTATTCTCGACAGCTCAGGCGATCTTTACGACTCTACGAATTTATCTTCCCCCATCCTGGAAATTCCGGCGATGGTGGACTTCTCATTTCTTAACTTCTTCAATCGGGCGTACATTACTCCTCACACTAGAGCCCAGGGAGTATCCGGTAACAGCGTATACGTCTACAACGGAAGCGGAACAGCGCGCGCAGCAGCGGGGGCCGCGCCATCAGGGAGCCTCGCATCGGCACAGTCGGCAACAGCAGGAAACATTCCAGCGGGAACCAGATTGTTCGCAGTTGCGTATGAAACCGATAGTGGTTTTATTACTGCTCCCGGACCTGCGATTTTTTCTGAGTACGTTGGGGCGACATCAAATTTTAAGGTTGATCTTTCAACGATACCAACTGGGCCTACAGGAACGTCTAAACGGCATATTCTATCCACCCGGTCAATATCATCTTATGACGGTAATCAGAATGGCTATGCTTGGTATTTTGTTCCCGGCGGTGTGATAGAGAATAATACCGCTACTACCCTGACAGTAAATTTCTACGACACAGACCTTACCTCAACTGCTGATTATCTAATTGATCAGCTTTCCACTATAGGTGCTGGTCTTGGGATGTGTGAGCTCGACGGACGTCTTGTTCTTTGGGGAGTCGACGGAAACGAGAGTACTGTTTATGTTTCAAAGTCGGGGCATCCAGAGTCTATCAATAGTATTGCAGGATTTCTTGTCGTTGACCCTACAGAAGCTGGGATTATAGAAAATTGTTGGGAATTTCGTGGCGCTTTGATGATCCAGAAGCGTCGTCGGATGTACCAAGCTGGTGTAACTGTTGCTGATGCAGGTTATTGGAAATGGATTTCCGTTGACCGAGGAAAGGGAACAACTTGCTTTGGTGTTGCAAACATTATTGATTCCCGTGGTTCTAATCTGGACTACGCTATTATTATGGATCAGTCTGGAGTTTGGCGTTACGACGGTGTTGTCCGTGAGCCAGATTTAACGTGGAAGATCCGGTCCCTCTGGAAAAACAGGGTTAATCAAACTGTACTTGAGACAATACAGGTAAGTATAGATCCAGTCCATAAGCTGATTTTTGTTTCTGTTCCCCTGGATGGCGCAACATCTCCGTCTCATGTGCTTGTTGGCGATTTCCAAAATGGAATGAACCATGAGGCTATTCGTTGGACTATCTACAATTTTCCTGTTGCCTGTACGTCTATTCTGGTTCAGGAAGATCCAACACTTGAACATCCAGTTTTGAATTATGCTTCATCCGCTGGTAACGTATATAGCATAGATTCAGCTACAACTAATGACGCCTCTACCGCAATTCCGGATCCCCAGATTAAGACTTCCCTACTTAGTCGCTGGCGTGATGGTACAATTGAACATTTTGGTAGGGCAGTTATTAGAGTTCAGGGATCAGGTAATCTCGATCTCCAAACTAGCGGTTTAGATGGACAGCATACTACGACTCCGCAGGTAGTAGTTCTAGCAACTACTCCGGGCTATAGTAAACATCTATGGATTAATGCAGAATCAGAGCGTATTGCGGTTAAGCTATCCACTAACGCGATTAACGAAAAATTTACATTCTCTGGGATGACCATTTATTCTGCATTTAAGTGGTCCTCTCGTCCGATATCGTCATAATGGCTGTAAATAAAGCAGCACTTGAACAGGCGGTGATGGGATTACAGACTGGTGATCCATCTCTGTATGCCTTTGCTATCGCTGTTATTAACGAATTAGATCATGAACTAAATGATCCAGGATCCGTAGCTGGTAGGATTGATACAGTATTATCTGGCGATGAGCCGGCTGATGTTACAGTTTTTAATTACTCTTTTTTCCCACGGCATGTGGAACTTACTTGGGAGAGTCCTTCAGATACACCTGCTCTTTACCAGGTAAGGAAAGGCGCTAATTGGGATACAGCGGATATTTTATTTACGACAGGAACGACTAGGGCAACTCTTGACCCATTAGCAGTTGGAACTCATACTTATCTTATTAAGTCAATGTCCTTTGCGGGCGTATTTTCGGTAAACGCGAGATCGCTAGAGATCATTATCCCATCTATTACTGGGATGACACTTACCGCTAATATCGTTGTCAATACGGTCCTATTAAAATGGACAATCCCTGTATACAGTTTTGCAATTGACTACTACAAGATCGAAAAGAATAGCGTAGTACAGGGTGAAGTTAGGGGAGGAACTTTCTTTCCCATCACTGAGTCAGCAGGAGGAACGTTTACCTACAGAGTTACTCCTTATGATCTTGCTGGAAATGCGGGAGGCTCTGTTTCTACCACAGCAGTTGTTTATCCCCCTACTGATTTTTCTTTAGATGCTGAACTTGTTGATGCTAATCTTGATGGAACGAAAACACATTGTTTCCTAAGTAGCAGTCAATCACGGATTGTAGGTCCTGTTCAGGCTAGAACTTGGACTCAGCATTATACAGACGCAAGTTTTGATCAGGTTTCAGATTTCATAAGTGGCGGTTTTACCCATTGGGCGCAGCCTTCTTATACCACTGCACCAGGAACATACGTCCAGACCTTTGATTTTGGAAGTGTCCAAACCGATACTATTGTCGTTGCAGATTATGACTTTGATATTATTGCCGGAAGTGTGTCGTTCAAAACTGAAATACAAGTTTCCGACGATAATATTACTTTTACAGCCCTAGTTCAGGGTGAATCACTTTTTGCCGCTTCTGTGAGGTATGCTAAAATTACAATCACCCTAACTGCAGCGACTAACAAAGGCTTGGCTGAAATTTTTAATATCAGATGCTTACTTAACGTTCGAGAAGCAACTGATCAGGGCACCGTAGATGCATTAGCTTCTGACGCAGCAGGAACAGTGGTCACCTATAATGCAACATTTCGTAGTGTCCGCTCAGTAGTTGCAACAACAGAAACTACGGCTGTTCGATTCGTTGTTGTTACGGCTATCAATACAACAAATTTCAAAGTCCTTGTTTTTAACGATAGCGGTGTTCGTCAGAATGAAACTGTGAACTGGATAGCCAGGGGTAAGATCTAATGGTGATTAACAGGAATGACCAGAATGGATACCGTACAATTGTTCTTACCGCTGAAGAAGTGATAACGTGGGATAAGGTAGATGCTCAAGGCTCGACTATTGTTTCCGGAATCATATCCAAATTTCTTCGCAGTCGTAGATTGCATTATGAGCAAGAAGCAAAAGACGATGTACAGCGTAAAATAGACAACTTAAATTCAGATGATCGAGCTGCTATAGATGTGATACTCGAGAGAGGTAATAATGGATAACCAACTTAGTTTTAGTGATTTGTTCCTAATCATTGGACAGCAAGCAGCTCGGATTTATCAGCTTGAAATCCATCTTGACTCTGCTAAAAGTAATGCAATGTTTTTAGAGGATGCTCTCGAAAAAGCTAAGACTCCGGCTAAGAAAAGTCAGGATGCCACTTAATGACTACTGCTGATTTTGCCTCGACTCAACCAGATAATTCAGACCTTTATACCGATGTTCTTGGTCTGCTTCGTAACCGTAACATGGCTGTCGCTGAGGCATTTGTAAGTGCTCCTACGAATCCAGCTGTGAGTATGGTTCGTTACGTCCGGGCAACTAGCCAATGGGAAGAATACGACGGGGCTGCTTGGCAGAGGGCACCGATGGTTCTCAGTGTTGCTGGCGGGGGTACTGGTGCAATTACAGCTGCTGCTGCTCGAACGGCACTAGGACTAGGGACAATCGCAACACAGGCTGCTAGTGCCGTAGCAATTAGCGGTGGGACTATCTCCGGTATTTCTACTTTTACCATATCAGGAACAGCAACAGCAGCCCTATTCTCGGGTAGTGGGGCTAGTTTAACTAATCTTGTAGCAACCAACTTGGCGACTGGAAATGTCCCTATCGCTAGAATGCCTACTGGTGGAACATGGACTCTTAGTTCTGCTCTAGTTGTTGCTGCAAGATATGCTAAACTAAATGGGTTCGGAACAGGGTTATCTACAAAGACCAGTGGTCCTTATAGCAGTCTTATAGATGATACAACTCTTTTAGTTAATACCGATAGCGGGGCAATTACTATCAATCTTATCGCTGCTTCTAGTAATAGTGGCAAGATGATGCTCATCAGGAACATTGGCACTAGCGGGAATAATGTTACTCTTGATGGTAATTCTTCTGAAACGATAGATGGAAGTGCAACTCATACTTTATCGGATGGGGGCTCAATCCTTATCCAGTGCGATGGATCTAACTGGTTCTCAATAGGTGGAAGCATGGTCAAGAAAGTAACTGCTATTTCTATTGCAATCAGTGGAGGTTCTGGGGCTCAATCTGGAACCCAGACCATCTCTCCGGCTATGACATCTACAACTAAGGCATGGATCTCTGCTCCTGGTTATTTATCCGGAGATGATGCTGCACGCAATTTCGATCTAAAAGTTACAAATACTACAACAGTAACTGGAACTAGGCAGTCCGTGAGTTCGTTAGCTGCTGGTACGATTACTGGTTTCTTGATTGAAGCGTACTAATGAATGTTAGAATTGCCACAGGAGAAGACAGGCAGGTTGTAGAAGATCTGCACTCTACCTTCTATGGCGATGAATTCCCGTTTCCTTCTATGACTAAAACTATTCAGGCTATGGTAGTAGAAGATAATGGGCAGGTTCAGGGATTTGGTGTAGTCAAAGAAATTAGTGAGTGCATCATGGTCTTGGATAAATCTCAGGGTAAACTGCAGAGAGCTCGACTGGTTGATACATTGCTTCCCCACGCGTTTACTGTGGCCCAGGAAGCAGGTCACGATGGTGTTCATGCGTTTGTTCAGGATGAGTATTTTGCTCGATTTCTGAAGCGAAAATTTGGATTTGGAAACGCAAAAGGTCAAGTCCTTGTAAGGGGTATATAATGGGAAAAGGCGATGAAAAAAGGAATCAGCGACGAATTGATGAACAGGACGCTAGGAATCAGGCGAGAGAGGATCAAACTTTTGACGCTGATGTCGGACGAAGGGATGATTTGTGGAGACGTGAGAATGCACAGAACGATGAACTCTGGGCTGACAACGCAGAGGGCGGAAGTCGCTATATAGATAATGATGCCAGAGATCGCAGCAGGGGCTATATTGATGATGGCCTAGGTAGTATTGGTTCTGGTCGAACACGGTGGGAAAATCGACAAGGAGCAGGTGGGTCAGGTGGCGGAGGAGGAGGCGGCGGAGGCGGAGGAAGTGCTGCTGCTGGCGGTGATGGGTATGGGCATTACAGTGACGTAAATTCAAAATTTAACGACTGGTCTAATAGTGGTGGTGTCGATATGGGCGCCCTCACTGAAAGTCTTGGCGGGCTAAGAAAGTTATCAGATTTCAACGCCGACTACACCGGTCAAGGTATCGGTAATATTAGAAACAATGCTAGACAACTCACTAGAATGGGTGAGGATGGTGGTATTGATGCTGATTCCATGGGTAGATTCCGTGGTGGGGGCGTATACGATGAATTTTCCAGAACGGGTGGGATAAGCGATTCAGACCGGGCTAATCTCCGGCATCGGGGAATGTCGAGTATTGATGCTTCACAGCAGAATACGCAGAGAGAGTTGGATCAGTTGAGGAGCTTACAAGGTGGATACTCTCCAGGTATCGCGGCATCTATGGGAGCTGCTGGGCGTAGAACTAGCCAGGATAAATCTGATGCTGTCCGAGAGAATGAACTAGGAATCCTTGGGCTAACTAATCAAGGCCGTCAATGGGGCGCTGAGGGAATGTCCCGGGCGGAAGCAGCCGCACAGGGATTGAGAACAGGTAATATGATTCAGGGCGCACAGGGCGCTGGAAACCTGAGCCTCGGCCTAGAAAAAGGGATGTCAGATGCTGCCATTGGCGGCGCTGGTGTCAGACAAAATGCCTTGATGGGAATTGGCAGCACAAATTATGGCGCTCAAGCTCTGCGACAGGGTGGTAGGCAATACGGTATCAGTGGAATGGAACGTATGGCTGGCGAGCGAACACGTGCTGATGAGGCTGCTGCTGCTCAATCTGCTGCTGCAAGTAGGGCGGCAGCTGGGGATGAGTGGAATAGATTTAAGTATTTCGATCAAAGCGATAGAGACGATCGTCGTTTTTACAGCGGTGGTGGTGTTGATAACGAGCAGTATTGGGGCAATCAATACGCCAGCGGCCAACACACTGCTGACCAGAATCGTCTAGGTCTACATGACTCCACTGTGAATCAGGGTATCGGTGCTGCCGGGAGAGCTAATGCCGGCGCTGGTATGTATGGTGGATTAGGAAATATCACTGTAGATCAAGATGAGCGTTCATCACGTATTGCTGGAGCCGGGGACACGGCTAGAGATTGGATAAATACCGGAATCGGTGGTGCTGGTGCTGTACTGGGTGGTCTTGCAGATTTCAAGGATCCCGGTAGAGACGAACCAGCTCCTGGCCCTGCTCCTGGTCCCGGCTATGGCAGGTCTACCCCACCCAGAACTTGGCAAGATTACATTAATAGGGGCGTTAGGGGCTAGGGGCATCAACTTCCGATAGCAGATTTCGATTACTTTATCTACAGGAAAGGGCTGGGTAATTAAATGCCAGTTTTCTTACAGGGAAGACAGTACCAGACTCCATCAGATTATCACATGCGTCCGCGCCCGACACCACCAGTGCGGCAACAGCAACAGAGCCCCTATCAGACACCAGCGCCACAGATGCGTCAGATACCCACACCTCAAGCTGATGCATATCAACAAAATCTGCAACAGATGCCACAGCAGCAGAATTATTCCCCATCAAAGATGGATCGTTTGGGGGCAATGTTAGCTGGTGTACAAGCATCGATGGGTGGTGGTGATGGATACAGCACAGCTCGTAATCGTGTAAGAGCCCCCTTCGATGAGGCAATGTATGACTGGTCAACCGGCCAGAACTACTTAAAAGATTCTGCAGAATTCGAGCGGGAGTCCAATAAGGACCGGTATCAGTATAATAACCCAATCGATGCCTACGAAGCTACATCAGGCCGTATGGGTGCTGAGGCTAGGGGACAAGATGCCAATACAAATCAATTCGCCTCGAGATCTCAAGATGCACAATGGCGGATAGAGGCAAACAACCAGGTGAACCAGTATAATCAAGATTACGCTCAGCAAGTGGCTGAGTTTGAGCAAGATCAGAACCAATACAACAGGACGCAGAATCTTGCCGAGTTGGTAGCAGAGCAGGATAATCAGAATATGATTGCGGGGATTCAGATTGATCAGGGGAATCTAGACGTTTCCCGGGGGAACCTGCATCTGCTAAACAATCAATTCCAGGAAAATAGGGGCCAGTACGCTCTCGATAGGGCGGACAGGCTCAAACAGCTGGATGAAGAAATTCGCCAATACAATGCTACCCTAGCGCAAGACGATCAGCAGGCGAAGGATGCGAACTATATCGCGATGGGGAAACGGCTTATCGCAGAAAGGGAAGTTGAAGGCAGAATCGCTCGATGGGAAGCTCAGAGTGCGAATGACATAAAACGGACCGAGGCTTATAGTAACTACACCGCAGGCGGGGGCAGAGGTGGTAGAGGTGGCCTCAAGCCTGGTGAACTCTGGGATGCCGAGCAGCAGAGACTAAAAAAGGCATTAGCGAATCACCCGGAATGGAGCCAATTTGTAAAGCAAGATGATAAACAGCCAGATAAACTTACCCCAATTTTTTATGACGGACCGAACTGGTGGGGCCGTCACGCACCCGGATTAATTGGTGGTGGCGATGACGGCTCGACTGCTGCAGAATTTACTAAATTCTTAGATTACATCGGTCTAGATGATACTTCTTATCAGGATGATTTTGGTACTGGTA
>TARA_R110000824_G_scaffold3839_5_pt1 | contig 13402 bp, 12 predicted proteins | sample TARA_R110000824 | Tara Oceans TARA_R110000824 (sample SAMEA4397747) | marine metagenome | biome: Polar Biome; feature: [MES] marine water layer (ENVO:01000295) within the mesopelagic zone...; material: water (ENVO:00002006), including particulate matter (ENVO:01000060) such as...... | reverse complement strand
AGGCCCATTTCCAGCATGGTCGCAACCATTTCACCGCGAATGTCGACACAGCTGTCGACCGGAGCGACCGGGAAATAACCGCCCTTGGCGCGGGGACGATGGCCCATGTTGCCGACATCATAATCGCGGCCGGTATTGGTCGGCAGTTCGATATCGTCAATCTTGAAGCCGGAACGGTCATAGCCGGTTTCGAACTTCACATCGTCGAACATGAAAAATTCGGGTTCCGGTCCAACATAGATGGTGTCGCCGATACCGGTCGATTTCAGATAGGCTTCGGCGCGGACAGCGGTCGACCGTGGATCGCGATTGTACAGCGAGCCGTCACCCGGTTCGACAATATTACAGACCAGGATCATCATTGGAGTTGCGGAAAACGGGTCCATATAGACCGCGTCCAGATCGGGACGCAGGATCATGTCGGACTCGTTGATCGCTTTCCAGCCCTCGATCGAGCTACCGTCAAACATGAATCCTTCTTCCAGCACATCTTCATCGATGATACCGGCGCACATCGACAGATGCTGCCATTTGCCACGCGGATCGGTGAAGCGGACATCGACCCATTCGATCTCCTCGTCCTTGATCATCTTGATAATATCGGATGCTGTATTGCCCATATTCTAATCCCTTGGTTCTGGTTTGTTTGGATTGATTGTGATTGAAAAATCAGATGGCGTCGTCGTCGCGCTCGCCGGTACGGATACGCAGCGCCGATTCGACCGGAATGACAAAAATCTTGCCGTCGCCGATGCGACCGGTTTGAGCGGCTGCAGAAATCGCTTCGACCGTGCGGTCGGCGAGACTGTCTTCGACAACAACTTCGAGCTTCACCTTGGGCAGGAAATCGACGACATATTCCGCGCCGCGGTACAGCTCGGTATGGCCTTTCTGCCGGCCAAAGCCTTTCGCTTCGGTCACGGTGATCCCGGAAACACCGACTTCATGCAGCGCCTCTTTGACTTCATCCAGTTTGAATGGCTTGATTATGGCTTCGATCTTTTTCATTTTTATACGTCCCCGTGTACCTCTGCCTCGGCTCATCCTCTTGCTCAGGAGGAAGGCACCTCAGCCGGGCACAATTGCCCGATACTATTCAATTACCATGCCAGAATCGATTCGCGAACAGAATCACCGGTATGCTTGTGTCTATTGCTAATGCCTAATCGGACGACTGACAATGCCGCCCAAAAAACAGGCATTTACACAAGCAAATGTCCATAATTTAGGCAGCTATTTTCAGCGGGATCAGCGCGGGGTTGGCGCGGTCATCTCGGGCAGATGTTCTTTGGTCCAGATCGACCGGTTCACGACATAGTGGCGGATATTCTCCACCTGTTCGGCTTTCAGCTGCGAGCCAAAGCCGACCATGCCATGCTGTTTCAACGCGCCGCCCGTGACAACCGATGCCCAGGCGTCCGTATCCGGCAGCACACCGCTGACCCTGAGGTCAGGGGTGAAGCCATTGCCAATCGCGCTGTCGCCATGGCAGACTAGGCAATTGCGGCCGTAAATACCCTTGCCGGCAGCAATCTGTTCCGGGGTTCCGGTCTGTACCGGCGGATCCCAGATCACTTCGCCTTTTTCAGCCAGCGCGGGCAGTTTCGTTTTGCCGCCCAGTTTCAGCACCACCAGCCGGGGAATATTGGGAAGCTGGCGAGTCACACCGCCGGCAACGCCCGCGACCAGCGGAAAGGCACCGCCCTTGCTGGTCATGAACGCGACATATTGCTCGCCGTCGATCATATAGGTCGATGGCGCGCTGACGATGCCGGACTGCATCGACAGGCTCAGCAATTCCTTGCCCTTGTCAGCCGAATAAGCCTTGAAAAAGCCGGTGCTGGTGCCCTGGAAGACCAGATTGCCTGCGGTCGTCATCGTGCCCCCATTCCAGGCCGCAGGATAATCGACGCTCCATTCGACCTTGCCGGTTTTCGGGTTGAACGCGACCAGCCGTCCGGTGGTCGCGGCCACTGCAGCCTTGTACACATCCTTGTCGTCTGGAAGCTGGCCAATTGCCCAACCGATGCCGACGTTGAAGCCGAGGCGTTCGCGCTTCTTGTCAATCTCCGTGACCGGCACTTCATAGCCCTGCGGGATTTGCTGGGCCGGAATATAGACCAGTCCGGTCTTCGGATTATAGCTCATCGGATGCCAGTTATGCGCGCCCAGCGCTCCGGGGATCGCAATGAATGGCTTGCCGGTCTTGTAGAAACGCGCGTCGGGATTTTCGATCGGGCGTCCAGTGGTCAGGTCATAGCCAGTGGCCCAGTTGATCCCGTCGACAAAGGGATCGGCGCTGATCAGCGTGCCGTCGAGCCGGTCGATGACGAAGAAAAAGCCGTTTTTCGGCGCATGGTACAGCACCTTGCGCAGCTTGCCGTCGATTTCGAGCTCGGCCTGAATGATATGCTGGGTCGCGGTATAGTCCCAGGATTCCGCTGGCGTTTCCTGGAAATGCCAGAGATATTTGCCGCTATCGGGGTTGACCGCGACGATCGACGAGAGGAACAGATTGTCGCCTTCGCCGCCGGAACGCAGGCCGTGATTCCATGGATTGCCATTGCCGACACCGAAATAGAGCTGGTCGAGATCCTCGTCATAAACGATGCTGTCCCAGACCGTGCCGCCGCCACCGGATTCGCGCCAGTTGCCGTTGGTGCCCCAGGTGGCGTTGGCCGCCTTGGCAAAAATCTCGTCGCTTGCTGCGCCGTCCGCTTTTCCTTCCGGATTGGGCACGGTGTAGAAACGCCATTTCAGATTGCCGTCGCGGATGTCATAAGCGGAGACATAGCCGCGCACGCCAAATTCTGCGCCGCCATTGCCGATGATCACCATATTCTTGACCACCCGCGGTGCGCCGGTAATCGTATAGGGTTTGCTGTTGTCTGTGGTCTGGGTTTCCCAGAGCCGCGCGCCGGTATTGGCATCCAGCGCGATCAGCCGGCCGTCGATGGTGCCGAAGAATAATTTGCCCCGGTTGATGGCAATACCGCGATTGACGACATCACAGCAGGCGTCGACCGCCTTGGCGCCGTCGACTGCAGGATCATAGGACCAGAGTTCCTCGCCGCTCTTGGCATCATAAGCAAAGACCTTCGACCAGGCGGTGGAGATATAAAGCTTGCCGTCAACGACCACCGGGGTCGCCTCCTGGCCACGGGCATCGGGCAGGTCCTGAAACCAGGCAATGCCGAGTTCGCCGACATTGCTGTCGTTGATCTGGGTGAGCGGGCTGTGGCGCTGTTCCTTGGCGTCAAAGCCGATATTGTCCCAGTCCGCGTTGACCACTGCATCGGGTGCCGCAGTTTCGCTGGTCTGGCTTTGGCAAGCCACCAGCAATAGAGGAGCCAATAAAAATCCAAACCTGCGCATTACCCGTCTCCCGAAACAGCCGAATGGTCAGCCATCCGTACAATTTAACTGACTAGCTAAATTGTGGGCACTTGGTCAAGAACAATGGGGAGAGGCAGGGGGGCAGGGGGAATTTCAGGTCAGGGTCTGGGCGGGAAATTGCAGCTATTAACGTTTTGGCTGCAATTGGCGACTAGTGGGCGGTTATGAAGCTGGCAACCATCACCAACTGGGCATATGGCACGACCGTTGCCCTGACCGTCATTTCGGGGACGACCATGCTCCTTGCGTCAAACGCGCAGGTACAGGAACGTGCGGCCGAGGCGCAACGCTATCGGCTCGACCGGGCTACGCAGAATCTGGGGCTCGACATTTTCGCGCTCACCGGCCAGGCTCGGCAATATGTTATCACCGGAGATCCCGCGCATCTCGCCGTATATCAACGCACCGCCGAAGATTTGGAACGGATCGAAGATCGGCTTCGGCACGTAGACGATGCAGGCGCTGGCGTTGACGAATTGAACGCGCTGAAGGAAGCTGTGCGCTGGGCTGACACTCTACATGACGAACAGCTCCTGGCGCTGGCGGCACATCAGCGCGGGGAAGAGGACCGGGCCCGGCAGATCATGTTCGGCGCCGAATATGAGCGCGAGCTTGATCGCGTTCAGGCGATGATCGAACGCTTTCAATATCGCCTCGATCAGCGGACCGGAACCGAAGTGAAGGATGCGGCCAGCATCGCTCGCCTGTGGAAGACGGTATCGGAAATCGTCCTCGGGCTCACGGGCCTGCTGTTTCTGTGCGTGCTCTACTTCGTGTTCAAACGCCGCGTACTCCGACCGGTGGTGCGGCTAAGCGACGTGGTGACGCGGCTCGCTGCGCAGGACTATACGGCCGAAGCAACCGACGAGGGCCAGATTGACGAGATCGGGGACATGGCCCAGGCGATCGGACTGTTCCGCGAAAACGCGATCGAGCGCCAGCGACTCGAGGAGGAGCGTGATGCGGACCGGCGGCTGCGCGATTTGCTTTCGAGGATGACCCAGCGGATGCAAGGATGTGACTCGCTGCCCGACCTGACGGAAGTGATCCAGCGTTTCGTACCCGAAATCGTGCCCGGGCTCGCTGGCCGGCTCTATCTGCGGGACGAATCGCGCAACGCGATGGTCGAGACCTGTCACTGGCTTTCGCCTGCCCATTCGCGCACCGAATTCTCGCCCCTTGCCTGTTGGGCGCTGCGGCGCGGGATGCCCCACCGGCCAGCCGGCAAGGCGGTTGATGTCCCCTGCGATCATCTTGAACTGGGCGATGCTTTGCTGATCGATTCGATCTGCCTGCCATTGACCGTGCATCAGGAAACGCTTGGATTGCTATATTTTGAACCGGGCCGGGAGACAGGTGACGCACCCGAGGTCCCCGAAATCTATCTTCACATGCTCTCGGAAAATATCGGCCTGGCGCTTTCCAACCTGCGCCTGCGCGACGCTCTCCGAGAAATGGCTATGGCAGATCCGCTCACGGGTCTGGCGAACCGCCGGCAACTGGAAACGGTACTCGAGCATCAGCTCGGCGAAGCAGAACGAGTCGGCACGTCAATTTCTTGTCTGATGATCGATGTCGATCATTTCAAACAGTTCAACGACAGGTTCGGTCATGACGCTGGCGATGCAGTCCTGCGCGCGGTTGGCAGCACATTGCGGCAGGCCGCTCGCGAGCAGAATATGGCGTTCCGCTATGGTGGGGAGGAATTTCTGCTGCTGCTGCCCGGGGTTGGATCCGATCAAGCGTCGATGCGGGCCGAAGAAATCCGGGCGGCTATGGGCGATATCCGGGTTGAGTTCAGGGGCGATGAGTTGGGACCGGTTACGGTGTCAATTGGCGTCGCGAGTGTTCCCGATCACTGTTTTGCCCGGAGCCTGGTGAGAACGGCCGATGCAGCGCTGCTGCGCGCCAAATCGTCCGGACGCAATCGCGTCGAAACCGCCATTGCGACAAAAAACGCGGCCTGAATATTGCTTGCGATCCCGATGTCGGCGACATCGGTGCCGCCCCCTGGAACCTGGTCTTTGCTATACCGTGTCACCGTCTGTCATCGTGATCCAGAGAGATGGGTCGGGGGGAAGCCGTTCCGTTCCGGTGACGGATGGGCCTGTATCGGCTCGCCGCATCACCCGCTCGGGCTGTCCGCAGAACCGGTGGCGAGGGTGGCGATGTTCATCCGCGAGACAGGATGACCCGACCAGTCGGGCACTCCACATGTTCACCGGCGGCACAAAAGCCGCCCCATATTGTGCCGCAAACCGAAAGGGAGATTGACAGGCGGCACATAATCACAGGTCCGCCCGGATGCGATGTCGCGAACCGGCGGGACCGGATAATCTAGACTGAAGGAGTAGAATGATGAACAATATTTCCAACACCAAGCGGGCAGGCCTCCTGCTCGCCACCGCAGCCCTATTGGCACCCGTCAGCGTATCTGCGCAGCAGGACGCAAGAGAAGATATCATCGTTTCGGGACAGCAGGAAGCACAAGCGGCCGATCTCGCCATGGATCTGTCTCAAGCGCCAAAAGGCCCGGAGATCGAAGGCATTATCTCCGCCCGCAGCGCTGATCGTCTGCAGGTTACCGCTGACGATGGCACCAGAACGATCATCGCCTTCACCGACGCCACCGAGATAAAGGCCAGCAAGGGCCTGTTCGGCCTCGCCCGCAAAACCCTCGCCACCGAAGCGTTGCTCAACGGCCTGCCGGTCAGTGTCGAAACATTGCAGGTCGGCAGCGAGCTGGTCGCAAGCCGGATCGATTTGCGCAACAGCGACCTCAAGACTGCGAGCATGATTCACAATGGCACTGCCCAGGGCTTTGCCGAACAGAGCGCCGCGACCGAGGCATTGCGCAGCCGCGTCGGCGATATCGACCAGTATAATGTCAAGGGCACGACCAATGTCCACTTCGACACCGGAAAGGCAGCGCTGTCCGCGCGCGGCAAGGCCGATCTGTGCGCCACAGCGGACGCAGCCGATGAAATGAACAACGCCCTGATTCTGGTCGTCGGCTATACCGATTCAACCGGCGATTATGAATATAACCAGCAGCTTAGCGAAAAGCGCGCCAGCCGCGTGGTCAATTACATCCAGCAGAATTGCGGCTGGAAACCCTATCGCATGCTGACCCCCACCGGCATGTCCGAAGCCGATCCGCTCGGCAGCAATGACACCGCCAGCGGCAAGGCCCAGAACCGCCGCGTCGCGGTCAATATCCTGGTCAGCAAGGGCCTCGACGGGCTCTGAACCCCGGAACCAACAGCGGGGCGGGTAACGCCCGCCCCGTATTTTCCGTCAGCGTGCTGCCCTGTTCCGCTGGGTCAGTGAGCCGCGACCGACGTCCCGACCGGCATCCGGAAGGTAAACACCGTCTCGCCGCCAGTCGATGAAGCGGTCAGGCTTCCCTCGTGGGCCGCCGCAATCTGGGAGGCTATATAGAGGCCCAGCCCCAGGCCCTGCAAATTGGGTTCCACCTCTCCCCTGGAGAAAGGCGAGAACAGCCGTTCCATCGCATCCGGCGCTATCGGCTTGCCGGCATTGATCGTCCGGAAGTCGAGCATGTCCTCTTCGATCGACAAGGTGACGCTGACCGGTGTCTCGGGCGCGCCATGAATGATGGCATTGCCCAGCAGATTGGAGAATAGCTGGCCGAGCCTGACATGGTCGCCCTCGATTTCCGCAAAGGTTTGAATATCCGTTCGGATATCGCGATCAGGGTGGCTCGAGCGCAGTTCCGAGACGACCTGTTCCAATATGTCGCTCACCTTTCCCGACGAACGGTCGAGAATGATGCCGCCGCCAAGTCGCCCGCGCGCGAAATCCATGACATTGTCGATCAGCCCGGCCATGCGATTGGCCGTCGTTTCGACAAGCGACAGAACCTCGCTGCCCTGGCCGCTCAGCGCTTCCTGCCGGAGCATCCGGACGCCGCCCATTATCGCGCCCAGCGGGTTGCGCAAGTCATGACCCAGAACGGCAATGAACTGCTCGCGCAAGGCCGACGTCTCCTGCTCGTCCAGCAATGCGGCCCTGGTCTTCTCGACCGACTGTTTTGCTGCGATGTGATAGCCGATCATATTGGCATAGAGGCGGAACATGCCAAGGATATGCGGCTGCTTGACGTCAGCCGGCTCGCGGGAAATGGCGCATAATGTCCCGAAAAACGCCCCGTCGGGCAAGGTGATCGGCACCGAAATATAGCTTTTCAGGCCATAGAGTTTCGGCGTGTGATGTTTGGCATAGACCGGATCGTCCGACACGTCCCCGATAACGACCGGCTCGCGATGCGCCCGCACTTCGCTGCACAGCGTCGTTTCTATCGGCAGCTCGCCGGCTGGCTCCAGGCCAAAGGCGATCTCGTCGCGCACGCCGCAGGCGATCCAGCGCTTTTCCGTGACCCGGGCAACCACGGCATAGCCCATGCCGGTGGTCTGACAGACCACTTCGAGGATTGAGGGAATCACGTCAATGGCCTGCACCACGCGAATATCATTGGCAAATTTGTCGTCCATCGGACCGCTTTATAAGATGATAGAGCCGATTGTCATCCCTGATAGTAGCACGAGCCGGCAGGCCCCGGCGTCACCGCTGCTACTCGGGCCGCAGCGTTTCGATAATCTGCGCGTCCACCCAGTACAGGTCTGACTGAGCGCCCCCATCGCCGCTCGCCGGCGGCACCATTCGGTTGAAGAAGAGATATTTCCCGTCCGGCGTGACCTGTGGTCCGCCTTCTTCCGCCTCGGTGTTGACCGTGTCGCCGAGGTTGATCGCTTCACCCCACGACCCGTCTTGCTGCCGGAAGCTGATATAGAGGTCGGAACTGCCAAAGCCGCTCTCTCTCTTTCGCCGTCCCACATGACATAGGATTCATCCGGCGCGATATACGGGTGGGCATTCCATGTGCCGCTATTGATTTCCTTGCCGAACGGCTTCGGATCTTCCCGTTTGCCGTCGATCAGCCGTGAATAGCGAATGATCCCGTCACCGGCCGGCCCGCCTCTCTCGTCAAGCACCAATGTGCCCTTGGCAGAAGATTTCAGGCCCATGATGCCTATTGCTTCAAAGGCGGGGCCAAGGCTTTTCATCTCGGACCAGCCGTCCTTTGTGCGCTCCTTATATTGGCTCTTGAAATGCAGGGTCTTGCCGTCTGGCGAGTGGAAAGGCCTGTCAGTTCCAGCGGGCACCGCTATCTTGCGCCATATATTGCCGACTTGTTTGAAAGTGACAGATTCAGGCTCTCTGACGTCATCACTATGGCGCCATCGGCTGACATAAATTTCATTCAGATCCAGAGAAAAGCCAATAGCATCCCCCCATTTTTCGGTATTCACAATGCCGGGTGCAAAGGGTTTGGCGGTGGCACCCGGCGGCATTTGCCCGAGATAGGGACCGTTGGGGATGGGGGCAGGGGTGCTATTGGCTTCCTGCGCCTGACCGCTGCTGCTCGCCATCAGCGCAGCGAAAAGCAGACCTGCCGAGACACACGCACGTTTCATTGACGATTCCCCCCCTGTAGTTTCGGATATGCCGCCGCTTTTTTGCGCCGACAATATTCATGCCGCAACTGTCGGGCAGGGGAGGCGGGCTTCCACGCCCCTTCGATCAAATTCACAGGCTGTTCGACCAGTGACATCAAGGGGCGGCATCAGTCGCTATCTGTCCCCGGCCTGTCGCGCACCCCGAAACCCGGTAAAGCCGCAGCCCGTTCAGCGCTGCTCCCGCTCAATCATCTTTACAATCCTGATTTGCACCAATAGTATGACGATCCAGTCGCAAGGAGCTTCACCCATGGCCACCGTCCGCAAAACCATCACGCTCAGCGAGAGCCAGGACGCCTGGATAAAATCCCGGATCGCTGGCGGTGCCTTTACCAATGACAGCGAATATATTCGCGATCTGGTCAAGCGGGACCAGTCGCAGGAAGACCGGCTGGCCACTTTAAGAGCGGCAATAGCCGAGGGTCTCGACAGCGGCATCAGCGACCAGTCGCTGGACACAATATGGAGCGCCGCCGAAGACCGCGCCGCCCATGGCTGACCTGCATCTAAGCAAGCGAGCCGCAAATGATCTGGCCGAAATAGCCGATTACACCATAAGTGAATTCGGTATCGATCAGGCGCGGCTTTATCGGGACCAGCTTCGCGCCTGTTTCCTGTCCCTGCTCGACAACCCGCAGCTTGGCCGCAGCGCCGAGGAAGTCGCCCCGGGATTGCGGCGCATCCGCCAGCAAGCGCATATTGTCTTTTACAAATATGCGCAGAACGAACTGCTTATCGTCCGCGTCCTGCATCACGGCATGGATTTCGAGCGGCATCTCTGAACAGGATCGCTATCGATCACCCTGCACGAGCAACGTCATTGCGAGCGCAGCGACGCAATCCAGAGCGGCACGCACAAGCGATGGTGGCAAGACGCTCTGGATTGCCGCGTCGCCTTCGGCTCCTCGCAATGACGTAAGGACATCCAGATTTCACCCTGATTGCGTGGGACGGAAACCAATAGCGTCTAAAGCGATTGCGTAACGTCACCAGAACCCGGCAGCCCGTTCAGCGCTGCTTCCTGGTCGTCGCCGCGTTGAAGTCGGGGTCCTTTTTCGCCACCCAATTGACAAATTTGCGCACCACCGGATCGGCGAGCAGCGCGTCGACGTCCTGTCCGTGGCGCTGCAGCTCACTATTGGTGAAATGGGTGATGATGGTCTGCTGGCAAATCGGATGCATCGGCACCGTATCGCGCCCGCCCCGGCTTTTCGGCACCGGATGATGCCAGACAATGGTCTTGCCGGTCGGCCGCCCGCAGAGCCAGCAATCCGGCACCTCCGCCGGAGCCTCCTCCTCCTGGGGCATATCCTGCCAGCCACCATGTTTCGAATGTTTGCGGGCCATGTTTTTGGGTCTCTGTTGGTGGTGGGTGAGGTGGTTGCCTAGGGGGATGGGGGAGGGATTGCTAGGGAAAGGTGGTTCGCGCAATCTATCCTACCGATCCTATAAGCAGTCGGTCATTCAATCTGCTATTGGTTTTGGACTATTCAAGACTCATGCCCATCTTTGCTGAAAGGCGGTATCGTATGAAAGTCGGTCGCAATGCGCGTTGTCCCTGTGGCAGTGGCAAAAAGTTCAAACATTGTCATGGGGTTTTAGGCACGCACTATTCTCCTGATATCGGCAGGCTTAGTAAAAATTCGTTAGCGCAAGAACGTATTCGGCAGGCTCAACAGGGTCTTGGGAAGCCCGTCATCTCCGCCCATTGGCAGGACCATCAATTCGTCGCGGTCGGCAACAAGCTGCATTATTCCAAGACTTGGAAAACCTTTGTCGACTTTCTAGACGACTACATCAAGACCAAGATAGGTTCCGAGTGGGGCACTGCTGAAATTGCTAAGCCGCTGGCAGAACGGCACCCGTTGATTCAGTGGTACGACTCGCTGTGTCGGCTGCAGAAGCGATATATCATACAGCCGGGTCAGCCCGCCGCTATGCCCGTGACGGGGATCATTGCCTGTTATTACTCGGTTGCGTACGGGCTTTACCTGCTTGACCACAATGTCGAACTGCAAGCGCGGCTCATCCAACGCTTGAAGAACCCCGGAAATTTCCAAGGAGCTTACTACGAGCTCCAGGTGGCTAGTGCGTTTCTTCTCGCAGGGTTCAAGTTGGCGCTCGAGGATGAAGCGGATCCCAGCCAAAAACACTGCGAATTCAGCGCGACCTCATCTGTAACCGGCAAAAAATACTGGGTCGAAGCTAAGATGCGTGCCGTGGCCGGTCAACTAGGGCGAACGGCAGCAGACGGTACTAAATCATTAAACCCCCTCTCCAGCTTCATCAGGCAGCTCAATGGCGCGCTGGCAAAGCCAGCAGACTCAGAGCGGATGATATTTCTCGACCTCAATGCAGAGATGCCCGACGATGTCAGTGACGAAAATCGCCCCGCCTTTATCGATTCAGCGAACAAGCGTCTTAGCAAATATGAGAAGAACGAGCTACCAGAAGGCGAACAGGCTTATCTTTTTGTGACCAATCTGAACTTCCACAAGAATCCTGAACGGTTAGCGCAATTAGTCGCATGGCCGGTGGGTCTTGGAATTCCTGACTTCAACCGAGCGGGCCTCTACAGGCTATCAGATCGTTACTTGCAAGACCAGAAGCACGCGGACGCGTTCCGTGTTGCAGAAGGGATGTCTAAAATCCTAACATGGCCTTCTACGTTCGACGGTTCCCTTCCGTCGGTCGGGCTGGGCGGCGAGCGACCTCCGATCCAGATCGGGGAATCATACAACTTCGAAGGAGCCGGCCCGAATGGCGAGGACATGGCAGGGACTGTTACCAGCGCGATTATGCAGGAGGCAGAAAAGAGTGTGATGGTCGCCGTCTATAGTGCGGACGGCAAATCTTATTTACTCAAGGAGCCGGTCAGTGACGCTCAGCTCACGGACTATCGGGCGCATCCCGATGCTTATTTCGGGGAAATTGTGCGCCCCCAAAAGGAGGCTAAAACACCTCAAGACATGTTCGAGTTTTTAATGCACGCCTATGCCGAAATGTCCCGCGAGAAGTTGCTCGAGCATCTTCAGGGACGGATCCCCAATGCGGAGACGATGCATACAGACCAGCTACGCGCCATTTATTGTGAAGGCATGGTCGATAGTTTAGGCGTTTTCGAGGTCGCCGACGGCGTGACAACCTCGCGACCGGCTCGAAACGCGAAACGCAAGCCATCAACTGACGAAAATACATGATAATGAAGGCAGGGTGGGAGCTTGCTGCTCACACCCACCCCCTAGTAAGGCTGACAATCCAAGCCCGTTGAGCTTTTGCTAAATATCTCGCAGCCGTCCTCGACAATCCCGATACTATGCTCGAACTGGATTTATAGTGGTCGTTGGCCTCAAAGACGGCATTGCCGCCTTTCTTCCTTGCATTTAGGACGGCAATGCCGTACACATTCTGAATGGATAAAGCGCCGATCCACACCGTCGTCGCAACGCTCGCTTTTCAGAAGAGGGTGAAGGCCCTCGGGGTTAGCGAGGCCGAACTCAATGCGATCTACGATCTATATCAGTCCGATCCCGGATTCGGTAAGGTCGAGCCTCGCACTGGTGGATTACGCAAAGGGCGCGTCGCGAAACAGGCGACCGGCAAGAGCGGTGGTTATCGCGTGTTCAGCTTTTTCGCTGACGCCGCCAATCCGGTCTTCTTGCTCTGGATGATCGACAAGACCGACGATGACAGTCTGACCGGTGAACAGAAAAAGGCTTTCAAAGCAGCACTGACAAAGCTCAAGAAGGAGTTGAAAAAATGAAGGACGAAGATTTCATCGGCATCATGGACGGTATCGAAGATGCGACGGCCTTTGTTCAGGGTAAACATGCGCGCGCGCGCGTAGTGGCTGGGCCGGATATCAAGGCGCTCAGAAAACGTATCAAGATGACTCAGGCGGTGTTTGCAAAAACCTATCGCCTGCCACTCGGAACGGTCAAGGACTGGGAGCAGGGAAGGCGTCAGCCCGATGCTCCGGCGCGCGCATTGCTTGCTGTAATCGAAGAAAATCCCGAAGCGGTGCAAAAGGCGCTGGCTGCGGGCTGATCAGCCCTCAATAAGGCGGGCAATCCAGCCCAGCCGCACTCTTCGTAAATATCTCGTTCCCGTCCTCGGTAATCCCGATACTATGCTCGAACTGCGCCGTTAGCGACCGGTCGCGGGTGACCGCTGTCCAGCCATCATCCAGCATCTTGCAGGCATATTTGCCGACATTGATCATCGGTTCGATGGTGAAGAACATGCCGGGGCGCAGTTCCGGGCCGGTGCCGGGGCGGCCGGCGTGGACGACTTCGGGGGCGTCGTGGAACATCTGGCCGAGACCATGGCCGCAGAAATCGCGGACCACCGAATAGCGGTTGGCTTCGGCGTGGCTCTGGATCGCGTGGGCGACATCGCCCATGCGGTTGCCCGGTTTTGCCTGCTCGATGCCCAGCATCATGCATTCATAGGTGACCTGGACCAGT
>TARA_R110000824_G_scaffold338547_4_pt1 | contig 13408 bp, 13 predicted proteins | sample TARA_R110000824 | Tara Oceans TARA_R110000824 (sample SAMEA4397747) | marine metagenome | biome: Polar Biome; feature: [MES] marine water layer (ENVO:01000295) within the mesopelagic zone...; material: water (ENVO:00002006), including particulate matter (ENVO:01000060) such... | reverse complement strand
GCCTCCTCGACCAGCGCCATCGCCCGGTGCAGGCGCGCCGCCGTATCGCCGTCATCGTGAATCGTCAGCGCAAGGCTCAATTCCCGTCCGATACCGCCCTTGTGGCTCCAGTCGAGCGAAGCACCGGTGGCCAGCGCGATATAGGGGAAATCCGCAAGCGGCGGCGGGCCGTCAAAGATGCCGCTGACCAAGCCCGTCAGTTCCGTGTGCGCGTTCAACCTTGCGACGAGTTGCTGCTGCACCGCCTCTAGCGCGCTGCTCATCGCACAGCCCGCATCAGAAAGGCGACATCGCGCAGGCTGCTATTCTCGATCAGCCGCCGCTTCAGCCGCCGGGCTTCCACCCGGATTCCACCGGCAGTTTCAGTAACCCGCACATCGCCGGGTAATTCCTCCGCCAGTGCCGATTTGATTTCGGATTTGGCGCGTGCGAGCCGCTGTTCGGCAATGGCTTCACCGCGTTTCTGCAATTTTTCCATCATCTCTTTTCTTCTGCCTGCAAAATGGTTTTCGGGATCAGCCGGTGCTCCGGAACGACGCTCAAAATAGTCATCGCCCGACCATCCCAGAGAAGTCGGTCACCCGGCTTGATCACCTGGGTTTCGCGCAGAATGAACCGCCAGCGGGGCATGGCCGAGCGGCTCCCGGCAACTTCCCTTCGACCACTACTCAACGCTTCCGCCGCCGCCCAAAATACGCCGACGGTGATAAATTGCGGTTCGGCGGAGCCCAGCGCATCGCGACCCACAGCCTGGCGTTCGATCGAAATGCGTTCCCGCAAAATACCTGAAAATTCCTGTCCCATCACGCGATCCTCATCCGCCGATAGGGCCGCCACAGCGCAGTCACGGCACTAGGTGGCCCACCGGCATCGACACCATCACGATTTGCGTAAAGATAACCCGCCATCCGGACGATCCCCTGGCGCAGGCCCGCAGGCAGCTCCTCCCAATCCGTCACCAGACCGGCGCTATAGGTCACACGGATCCGGGAACCGCGGTCGCTCCGGTGCAGCCTGATCCAGCCGATGCCATCGCTATCGATGTCGAGAGCATAGTCCTCCACCGCCATCACCGCCGCTATCCCGTCCCCGCCCACCGCCTCGACCGAAGCAATCGACTGCACCGGCAACCGCTTCAGCTTCTGCCACGCATAGAGTGCAGGCAACATATCGGTCACCGATCGGGCGATCAGCATCTGGCCGGTGAAATCCTCGCACAAGGACGCCGCGCTGCGCAAAAATGCGTCAATCGCGGCGTCATCGGCCTGATGATCAATCCGGACAAAATCCCTGACCTCTGCGATCAGCGCTGCCGGCAAATCCGGCCAGTCTGCAATGGGGAAGCTCACGGTTGCGGCATCCTTTCAATAATTGTTCGAAAAATGCGCCCGCGCCGGATCGAGAGGGGGAGCAACCGGCACGGGCGCGCTGCGCCGAAGCGCAGTAAGGGGTCAGGCCCTGCTAAATGTACGGAGCGTGGTTTGAAGCGATTTGGCTTTGCGCGAGGAAGGAAAGCACAGCGATAGTGGCGCTATCGCAAGCTTTTCTGACGCTGCGCAGGGCCAAATCGGTCAAATCCGTAGGACGACAAAATGGCTGCAATCTCGGGCAAAAGCTCCCTTGGAAAGGCAACCAGCCTTTCCGGCGGGCACTTTCACCCGACATTATTGCCATTTTGACGCCACGCCCGTTCATTTAGCAGGGCCTGACCCCAGGCTCAGGAAGCGCTGAACTGCATCAGCTTGATCGCTTCCGAATTCATCACCTGTCCGCCGACCCGCTTGGTCGCGTAGAAATGGACGAACGGCTTGTTGGTGAACGGATCGCGCAGGATGCTGGTCGCGCTGCGTTCGGCGATCAGATAGCCTGCGCGGAAATTGCCAAATGCAATCGACAAGCTGTCCGCAGCGATATCAGGCATGTCCTCCGCCTCGACCACCGGATAGCCGAGCAGGGTAGCGGGCTGTCCATTGGCGAGTGAAGGTTGCCACAGAAACGCACCGTCCGCCGTCTTGAACTTGCGGATATGGGCAAGGGTCGAGCTGTTCATCACGAATGACGCGCCCTGCCGGTAGGCGGGACGCAGCGTGTGGACGAGATCAACCAGCACATCTTCACTGTCGAAGCTGCCCGACGCGCCGGACGGCACATATTGCAGCGAGCCAAAGGCGCGGACATCGTCACTCTCGTCGGTCACCGCCGCATTGAGAAACCCGCGAGGCTGGTTGACACCCGAGCCTCCGACAAAGGCGGCGCCCTCCGCCTGCGCAAATTCCCGGGCAATCTCATCGGCGAGCCAGGACTCCACATCAAAGGCCGCATCATCGAGCATCGCCTGCGAGGCCGCGGGATTGGCATAAAGCTCGCCGCTCGGCGGCGCGATCTCGTTAAAATCCGGCGTATCGGTTTCCGGCCGCCCCGCGGTCTCGCTGACCCAGCCAGAGGGCGTGCCGCCGGTGGTCACCAGCTTGCGATAGCCGGCGCTGCCAGTCCGCACGACCGTCGCGATCGACCGGATCGGCGAGATATCCTTCAGCGTCGCACCAATCAGTCCATCAATCTCCTGCGGAACAGCGAACCCGCCCTCTGGTCCGGACGCGCCGGAAAAGCTTTTCAGCTCAACCCCCGCCTGCTCGCCACGGCGAAGATATTTGGCGACAAAATCCTGAGCGGCAGGCGAAGACGGCATCCCCTTCGCTCCATCCAGCGCAGGCCGGGCGGAGGCTGTGGAGAAATCGGCCATCCGGCCCTTCAGACCATCAACATCGCCACGCAAGGTCGCAATCGCCTTGCCATGATTTTCCGTTTCTTCGGCCATCAGCACCGCATCAAATGATGCTTCAAGCGGATCGGCCTTGGTTTCCAGTGGGGTTTCGGGAGAGCGTATCATAACATTCCTTTCCTTGGGTTATCCTTCAATCGAACATGGACATCGCACGAAGCCACGAAGCCGCGAAACAGGTCGTTCCTCTTCGTGACTTGGCGTCTTCGCGCGAAAAAAATCAGGGTTGTTGAACCAGATGAACGCGCGCCAATGCCTGCATCGGGAAGCTAACCAGCGATATTTCGGCAACATCCAGGTTCAGCAGTTCGCGCGGCTTTTCACCCTTCGCTCGCTTCACCCGATAGCCAAAGCTCAGTCCCTTGACCGCCGCGCCGGACAGCAAGGCCGCAGCCTCCCGCCCGGCCCTGGTCGCAGTCGAGACAGTCCCGATCACCCGCAATCCGCGCCGGTCCTCACGGACAAAATCGATACTGCCAATCCGCCTCATCGGGTCATGTTGCCACAACAGCGGCAGAGATTTTCCGTCCGCCAAATCCCCAAAAGCCCCGGGCCGAATGATATCGCCACCCTTGTCGATCCGGTCAAAGATCGCAGCATAGCCAGCGAAGCGCAGAATGTTTGGCTGTTCCGTTCCCCCTGACCCTGTCGAAGGGCCCTTCCCGGCAAGAGAGGCGTCGACAAGCTCAGCACAAACGGGCGTCTCCACGATCGTCACGACACTAGATGCCCCAGCCCCAACCGCATCGCGATACCGACCAGCAGGAGCGCCAGCGCCCCTCGCACAATCCACCGGATCGCCGCTTTCCAGGCACTCGCCTTGGCGTCGCGCCAGGCACGGAGCAGCTCGCGCAATTCGTCAATATCGTCCTGCGCCGTCGGATCGGCCAGCCCCAGCCGATCGAGCACCCGCACCGCGCCGCTGTCCGTCGCCTCCTCGACAATCGCGCGCAGCGTCACAAGATCAGCCCCATCGCCTTCCGCCTGCGCCATCAGGCGGGCGAGCATTTCGTCATTTTGCATTTTGTTTAAAACTCCGTTTTGACCTCAAGCGCCGGGCGGGCGCATCCGCGCCTTTGGCTCTCGCGCCATAAGGCGCGGCGGCCGGTCGGCCTTGCCTCGGCTCCGCCTCGGTTAAAAACTAACCATAAATGAAGGCGCCGAACCGACCCGAAGGGGAGGCAAGCGCGACCGCGCGTCCGCAGCGTAGCGAGGATAGCCAAGCGGGCGGATGCCCGCGCCCGGCGCTTGAGGTTAAAATAAAAGTCGTCATCCCAAACTTGATTTGGGATCCAGAGCCCCAAGGACCGTAGTTGCCGCTCTCGATGCTGAATCGAGTTCAGCATGACGGAAATCACACCCCCAGCATCGCCCGTTTCTCTTCCGGAGACAGAAAACCCGCGTCGCAAACCTGCTTCCACAACCGCTCGCGGTCCTCCGACAGCGCCGGGATCTGGTCACGATCGACCGCCAGCTTCACATCCGGCCACCAGCCGCCCAGCCCGCCCGACAGACCATCCAGTATCTTCCCCGCCAGCGGCAAGATCGTCAGCCGCCACAACGCCCGATTAGCCTCCCGATAATTGGCGTAACTATTGTCACCAGGAAGCCCGAGCAGCATCGGTGGCACGCCAAAGGCGAGCGCAATCTCCCGCGCCGCCGCTTCCTTCAGCGCGACAAAATCCATGTCGGCCGGGCTCATGCTCATCGACTGCCATTTCAAGCCGCCTTCGAGCAACATCGGCCGCCCCGCATTGCCCGAACCAGCAAAGCTCGCATCCATCTCGGCCTTCAGCCGGTCAAACTGCTCGCCGGTCAGCGCCGAACCATCAGCCCCCGGATCATAGACCAAAGCCCCCGATGGTCGCGCCGCATTATCCAATATCGCCTTGTTCCACCTCGCTGCTGCATTATGCACCGCCACCGCCTTCGCAGCCGCGCCAAGACAGCCAAGACCATAATGGTCATCGGTCGGATGAAAGGCCTTGAGATGAATGATCGACGCCCGGCCCATCGCATCCTGCGCCGCAAAGCGCGTCCGATGTTCACCAGCGCGATAGGCATAAGCCACTGGCCAGCCCTTCGCATCGGGTTCGACGGTGATCCGGTCCGGCCGCAGCGCGTAAAGCTCCACCGGCTGATCACCCTCGTCACGGATTACCTGCACATAGCTATTGCCATGTAGTAGCAGATGGGCGGCAATGGTTTCCAGCAGTGACTGGCTCGCGCTGGCCCCGTGCACCAGACCCACAACCTTCTCGTCCACCGGCAGCAGCGGCGCACCGCCAACCCCTTCGGCGACAATGCGCACCGCCCGCTGGGCAATGGCATTTTCGACATAGGCCTCGCGCACCCGGCCCTCATATGAAAAAGGCGCGTCTCCCGAAAGAGCCGCGCCACCATAAGTGCCGATATAGCTGCGCCCCAAAGGCGGCCGCGATGGTCCACCCCCGCCCTTGAAGGCGAGGGCAATATTTTCCCAAAATGTCATGTTTTTCCTCCAGTGCCCCTGCGCAGGCAGGGGCCCATCTCCTGCATTATCTCAAATTCGCTCAGGAATAGGTGAGCGCTCCAGCCAACTCTTCGCGCAACCCATCACCATCCTGAATGCCGAAGCTTCTCGAGATGGACCCCTGCCTGCGCAGGGGCACATCACCGAACCCGCGGCTCTCGCCTTTTCCCCAGCATCAATTCCGTCAACGCCCACACTAGCGCATCCGCCCGATCCGGCGAACGCCCCGGCCCTTCATAACCACCGCCAATCAGCAGCCCGCACATCTCGTCTTCCAGCTCCGGGAACGCGCCGACATGATGCACCCGATCATTCTCGTACAACGCTGCCACCGGCTCCGCTCGCGCCACCTTGCCGCGCGAGGCGTGAACCAGCTTCACCGGTAGCGAAATTTTCGCCGCCTGCAGCACCGACTTCACCATCGCCCCGCCCTGATTGGCTTCGGCGATGACGCGGTCCGCATCATAACGATCCGCCGCGTCTGCCACCTTGCGCGCCCAGGTTTCCGGGCTTGCCTTTTCAACGCTGCAGTCGGCCAGAATATAGCCGTCGCCGTCCGCGCCCAGTCCGGCGACGATGATCCCGCAGGCATCTCCGGTTTTGGAGGCTGGCGGATCGACACCGATGACGATACGGGTAAAACCAATATCCCGTTCGTCTCGAGCGCGGTCGAGAGACCGGTTCCCGCTATCCAAAGTGTCTCGACTTCGCTCGACACGAACGACATCGCGGCTAACCCGGCACCCCTCGATCATCGCCCTTCTCCACAGCGCGCCTTCGACCTCCTCGATCAACTCTCCATCCAGTTCCTGACGCCCCAGCCTTGTTCCCCCGTAATCCGCAGTCATCGCGGTCAGAAAAGCCACCGGCAGATGCAGATCATTATCCAGCGTTCGGCCCGTACTGACAGCAATATCTCCGCTCACCAACGCCCGCACCAGCGGAACCGGCCGCGGCGTAGTCGTCGCCACCAGTTGCGGCCGGTACCCAAGACGCAAACCCATTTTCAGATTGTCCCAGGCCGCTTCCGCCTGCCCGGCATTGTTCATCCATTTGGCGATCTCGTCGCACCAGCCATGACTATGCTGCGGCCCGCGCAGACCTTCCGGCTCGGCTGCCGAATAGAGATGCGCCTGCGCGCCACTGTCCCAGGTCAGCCGCTTCAGCGACGGTTCCCAGACCGGCCGCTGTTTCGGCGGCGCGATCGACAGCAGCCCGCTCTCTCCCTCCACCATCACCGTGCGGGTTTCGGCATAATTGGCCCCGACCAGAGCGAAGCGGGCGCTGCCATCGCCTTCGGCTATGCTGCGCACCCATTCTGCCCCGGCCCGGGTCTTGCCAAAGCCGCGCCCCGCCATGATCAGCCAGATCGACCAGTCCCCGGCAGGCGGTCTTTGTCCGGGCCGCGCCCAGAAATTCCAGCGGTGCAGAAACTCCTGCTGCTCTCGCGTACTCAACGAGGAGAAAAATGCGTTGCGCTCCCGCGCGGTCCATTCGGCAAAAAGCTCCGCTTCGGAAATATCATTCATCATTGTCGGACTTCGCCGGCTTTCCCTCTCCTTCGGCCAATGCTCGCCGACGGAGCAGCTTCATCCGCATGTCCCCCAGCTTGCGGTCGAGATCGATGCGCACCTGCTCGGGGTTGATATCATCCTCGATCGCGCGGGTCAGCGCGACCATCTGCTTGTGCGCGAGTAATAATTTGACGCCGATACCGTCATTATATTGTCTTACCGTCGCCACATGCTTGCCCTCATGGAACACAGGTTTGTCGACGCCATTGCGAGCGCGATCAAGCAAATCCATTTCGAGCAGTTCATAGCCAGCGGCGAGCGAGCGCATCCATTCCCGGGAAAAATCCGGATCCCGCTCCCGCCAGCTATAAATGGTCGACACCGCAACATCGGCGGCCTTCGCCGAATTTGCCACGTGCGAGCTTATCGCAAGCTCTTTCAGGAACTTCAGCTTGCGCCTGTTGTCATAACATCCCCTGACTTCTGATTTTGGCATAATATACTCCGTGCCGGATCGACGCGAACGAACCGGCCACAAAAAAGGGCCTTCCGGTCAGAACGGCCCCGCCTGTGCGGTGGGGTCATTCAGAGCCGGTCGGCCCGAATCACAATTTCGCGATGTTCCTGATATGTACCTAAATAGCGTGACGATGTCAAGTAATTTTAACCCATTTGGTTTACTACGGCTGAATATCTATTGTCGGAAGGACATGCTCTCCGATATAATCCGCGGCCATTTCCGCCAGTTCCCGGCCAAGATGCCAGTCCAATATCTGCATGTTCGGGATGATCGGAGGATTGACCAATATATCCTGTTCCCCGAGCATTTCCTTCGACGCCATCCGGCTTGCGACCACCATCGAACGCGACATGATTTCAACAATCGACGGAAATTCTGCTTTTCGTTTGCGCCTGAGGATAACATCTCGCAGCAGGCTCCAGCGACCGCGGATATCATCATAGACAACATCGGTGCGCCAAATTTCATTCGGATCACCTAGCGAGACAACGATATTCGATCCGGCTTTCAGCCCGTGCATCACCTTGACCGGCACATTGTCCAGCACCCCTCCATCGACCAATATATTGCCGTCACTGTCAATGAATGGCGGCAATATCGTCGGCAGAGATCCGGATGCCCGGACGCATTCCCATAAAGGTCCGCGCCGGTGAACATGCAGGCCGTTGGTCGAGAGATTGGTTGAAACACCGAAAAAATTGATCGGCTGATCGGCAATATCCCTGGTGCCGTAGCGGGTTCTGAGTTCGCTATCGAACACTGTCGGATCAAGCAGCGAATAGATCGGCAAGGTGAGTCGCTTCATCGCCTTGGCATGGATGAACATCGCCTCCATTTGATCGAGCGTTTCATCCACCGACATGCCGCGCGCAATCGCGCCGCCCATCGCCGCGCCCGCGCTGGCGCCACCGATAAAGTCGATCGGAATTTTTGCCTGCTGCAGCGCCTTGATCACGCCAAGATGCGCACAGCCCAAAGCGCCACCCCCGGCCAGCACTACGCCCACTGCCCTGCCGGTGAGAAAACGGGCAACCTTGGTGAAGTCGGCATCATTGTCGAGTGCGACATGATGGTGCAGCTTGGGAGCACGCGGATCGATCCAGTCGCCGCTGTGGCTGATGGATTTGTCGGCACTCTTACGCAGCAACAGCAAGCTTCGCTGTGGCTCTGCGATCCAGCGCATCGCTGATATTTCCATCGCATTGGGGTCGGGGTCCGCCTGGCCGGGCCGCCCAACCATCACCAGCGCATCGGCGTTGCGACAGACCATCTGCCCCCAATCCTCCGATCCGCTGCCGTCGATCAGGACATAGGCGCCCTTTGATTCCTGTTCTGCAAGCCAGGTTTGATATTCTTTAGCATCCGCCGCTTCGCTCGTTGACCGGTCGATTGGCACCACCGGCGTCTCCGCCCGAACCACAGCTTCAAAGGCTTCCGCCATCCGCGCGAGAAAACCGTCCGGCAACTTGCTGGTTCCGGCAGGCAATATGGCAATAACCCGAGGATTTTTTGATGAGATGGAAGATGTCCGCGCCGTCGCAACCGCCAGCCGTTCGGAGACCAGCTTCAGCATTGCTACATTCAACTGCGGATAGCGCAGCGCAATTTCGTCAAAGGCCTGCCGCGACACTTCCAGCACGGAAGAATCGCGTGTTGCGATGACATCGGCGGTACGCTTGCCACCGGCGAAAAAAGCCAGCTCCCCAACCGCTTCGCCGGTCTCGATATGGGCGACAATCCGCTTCTTGTTGACCACCACCCGGAAGCGGCCGGATTCGACAAAATAGAGCGCGTCGGCATCATCGCCCTGATGAACCACCGCCTCACCGCCCGCAATCTGCCTAAGCGCAGAGACAGATTGCAAAGCCTCCAGCGCTTCCGGTGCCACCCCCTGAAAAAGGGCGTGCCGGCCCAGATCCGGTATTTCTGTTGGTTCAGCCACGCTATCTTCCCCGTCGGTGCGACCCGAACTGACCCGTTATCCCGCTATTCCGGCCCACAATCAAGGCTTTAGACATTAAGCCAAATGGCACATCAGCCCGCGACTGGGCTCTACCTCGTTTGCCAGCATCGCCAGATAGGCGGATTGCAAAGCCTCGCGCCCGTCCAGACGCTCGACCTTCAGATAAGCGCTGGCACCGGCCACAAATGCGGAAAATTGCTCGTCTACCCGCGCGCGGAATGCCACTGGCCCGATTTCCTTCATCAGGCTTTCAGCTGCCGTAGGAGCAAAGAAAAGCTCAGGCTTCGGTCCCTGCAGATTATCAGCGCCGCCGCGTTCTTCGACATGGGTCGCGCCGACCAGCGAACTAAATTTCAGATTGTCACCCCAATGGCCATGGATATCGCCAAGCAGCTGGCCATTGCCGGCAAAGTCTACCGAAACGGTCGGCGTATCGGCATCGGCTGCTGACAGATTATCATAAGTCAGAACCTCGTCATAAAGCCCGGACTGTTCGACAAAATCCTTGTTCCCCGCCGAGGTCAACCCAATGCGCCTGATCGTTGGGCTCAGGTTTTTCGCAACCATGGCCAAACCCAATGAGGTTTTCGAAGAAGCACTGGTCATCAGCAACGCCTCCGCTCCGAACCAGTCATTCGACCGCATGAAATGTTCGATCAGGAAGCTGGTCGTGAACAAAGGCTGGAAGATCGCGCGCTCCGCTTCAAGCGGACTCTCGTCCGTTCCCAGCCGGTGATATTGATTGTAGATGATCGCCAGTCCCTGCCGGTGCGCCGCGCCGTCGATGAAGCCGCCATCCTGGACATTGGTTGGCGTGACCAGCAAATGGCTGGCCATGGGCAAATAGCCATAGACCCGCTCGCCCACAGCAATATCGGCATTTTCCGATGCCACGACGCTGGCAAATCCCCAGACCGGAACAATGCCCCATTCGTCATCCCCGGTCGGGAAAAAATTCCAGTAGCCGAAGCCGTCACCGACCACGGCATAAGTGATATTATTCGCCGTCAGCGCATATTTCTCGACCGCCAGCAATATCTGGCCATCGGCCAGGGTCGGCAAATCGCCCTCATGCCAATTCGATTGCGCTAGATCATTTTTCTTCACCCACAGGCTCTGCATCATATCGTCTCCCTCATATTTTCCGGTTTCCGCCCAGCATAGGCGCTGGAAAGCAGATGGCAAAAGCATTTGCCAAAAACCACCCGCCTGCTAATCCTCCCCATTGGGATAGAATTTGCGCCTATGTGCGCCATCGGGGAGAAGTTTTGTGAGTGCAGCACCGGTTTCAGCTTTTGAAGCGGCGATCGCGCCCGTTACCAATGTTTCGGACTTCATTTGGGGCGGAACCTGGGAAGGAGTAGAAATACTCCCGATACCGCCGATGGTCGTGATCCTGCTCGGGGCCGGCATCTATTTCATGATTGGCCTTCGCGGCTACCCGCTGCTTCGGCTGTTCCCTTCCCTCGCTGGACTGTTCAAGAAATCATCAAGCAAGGGCGCTGGCGAAATCTCTCCCTTCGCAGCCCTATCAACGGCCTTGTCCGGTCAGGTCGGCACCGGCAATCTTGCCGGCGTGGCGACCGCCATCACGCTCGGCGGACCCGGCGCGATTTTCTGGATGTGGGTGACCGCATTGTTCGGCATGGCGCTTGCTTTTGCCGAAGGCTCACTGGCCGTTCGTTTCCGTTCGCAAGCCGAAGACGGCACCTATCGCGGCGGACCGATGACCTATATCACCATCGGCCTCGGCCCGAAATGGACATGGCTCGCCATCCTCTTCTGCCTCGGCACATTATTTTCCGCTCTGGTCACCGGCAACGGCATTCAGGCCAATAGCCTGGGCGATAGCGCCAATGAACTATTCGGTGTCGAAGAATGGGTCGGCGGCGCGGTCGCAGCCATTGCGGTTTTTGTCGTCATCATCGGCGGCATCAAATCCATTGGCCGGGTGGCCGAAACCATCGTTCCCTGGATGGCCGGGGCCTATCTGCTGATGGCGCTGATCGCTCTCATCATCAATCTGCCCGATCTGCCCGAAACCTTCGGTCGCATATTTGGCGGCGCCTTCAACGCGCAATCGGCGACAGGCGGCTTTCTCGGCGCGGCCATCATCATCGCCATTCGCGCCGGTGTTGCGCGCGGTCTGTTCTCCAACGAAGCGGGTCAGGGTTCGACCCCGATCGCCCACGCTGTTGCGCAAACCAACGACCCCGCCGCACAGGGCCGTTTTGCCATGATGGGTACATTTATCGACACGGTTGTCATCTGCACGATGACCGCATTGGTCATGCTCACCGTCGCCGGCGATTTCACACATACTCTGGCCGACGGAACGGCTGAAGTGGTGAAACATGCCTGGCAGTCCGATCTCAATGGCTTTGCCATGACCTCCGGCGCCTATGCAGCAGCATTCCCTTTCCCCATCTTCGGCATTCCTGTCGGCACGCTGGTTGCCTCTGTGGCACTGATCCTGTTCGTGTTCACCACCCTGCTGACCTGGAGCTATTATGGCGAACGGGCGATCACCTATCTCTATGATCTGACTCCGGGATCGACGCTGAAGGGTGAAAACCGGCTTCATTTCGCCTGGCGGGTCTTGTGGTGCCTGGTGATCTTCATCGGTTCTTTCGCGCCGCTCGAACTGATCTGGCGTCTCGGTGACATTTCCAACGCTGTCATGACCCTGCCCAATATCGTCGCTCTGCTGGCGCTCTCCGGTGTCGTCTTCGCGCTAGCGAAAGGCAATCGGGCCGCTGGCACCGACCATGGCCGCGAGACACCCAAGGAATTGCTCGAGGAAGTCACCGGCGCACCGGGGCACTAGATGGAATTGTCTTTGAACCTCAAGCGCCGGGCGAGCGCTTCCGCGCCCTTGGCTATCGCGCCAATAAGGGGCGGTGGACGCCATCCATTTTTTGTGGCGGCCTTGCCTCACTGCGCACGATATCATCTCCAACAAACCGAGCGAAGCGAGGCAAGCGCGACCGCGCGCCCGAGCTTATGCGAGGGAAGCCAAGGGCGCGGATGCGCCCGCCCGGCGCTTGAGGTCTAAAAAAATGCTCAAACGTCTATACGAATGGATGCTCGACAAGGCCGCGCATCGGCAGGCCCCGAAATGGCTTGCCGGCATCAGCTTTGCCGAATCCAGCTTCTTCCCGATCCCCCCTGACGTGATGCTGGCGCCCATGTGCCTGGCAAAGCCGGAGCGGGCCTATTGGTATGCGCTGATCTGCACCATTGCATCGGTGCTCGGCTCCCTGCTCGGCTATGCGATCGGCTATTTCGTCTTTGAAACCGTGGGCATGCCGATCCTCGAATTTTACGGCGTTCTCGAAAAATTCGATGTTTTTGCCCAGAATTTCAATGAGCAGGGCTGGATCGTGGTCCTGCTGGCCGGCTTCACGCCGCTGCCGTTCAAGGTGATCACGATCGCCGCCGGCAGCACCGCCATGCCGCTGCACATCCTGATCGGCGCTGCCATTGTCGCCCGTTCCGCACGCTTCTTTCTGGTCGCTGCCCTGCTCCGCTATTTCGGACCGCCGATGAAAGCATGGATCGACAAAAATTTCGCTCTGGCCACGACAGTCGTGGGCGTTCTCTTCGTCGGCGGCTTCGCAGCCGTAAGCTGGCTGCTATGACAAGTGATAAAAGCTTTCAGCGGAACAGCTTTTTTTCAGTGGCCCAGCCGCCCATCATTTCCTAAGGCTAGAAGATGAGCACAAGACAGATTTCCAGCAGCGACGATCCCGTGATCGAAAATATCAGCCAATTGATCGATCCGATGGTCAAGGGCGAGAAGCCGAAAGATCGCTGGCGGATCGGCACCGAGCACGAGAAATTCGTCTATTCCACCACCGACCATCACGCGCCGAGCTATGACGAACCCGGCGGCATCAAGGACCTGCTGCTCGCCATGCGGGAATTCGGCTGGGAGCCGGTGGAAGAAGGTGGCAAGGTTATAGCCATGTCGGGTACCGATGGCGCGATCAGCCTGGAGCCAGCCGGTCAGCTGGAACTGTCCGGTGCGCCACTCGAAAATCTGCACGAAACCTGCAACGAAACCGGCCGCCATCTGCAGCAGGTCAAAGCAATAGGCGAGAAAACCGGCACCGGC
>TARA_R110000824_G_scaffold2146_2_pt1 | contig 13414 bp, 19 predicted proteins | sample TARA_R110000824 | Tara Oceans TARA_R110000824 (sample SAMEA4397747) | marine metagenome | biome: Polar Biome; feature: [MES] marine water layer (ENVO:01000295) within the mesopelagic zone...; material: water (ENVO:00002006), including particulate matter (ENVO:01000060) such as...... | reverse complement strand
ACTGTAAGTTATATTAGGGAATTTATCGATAATTATGTTGGCTACTTCTTTAATAACAAACAGAACATTTTTTTCGTTAAGACCAATCTGATTAGGAAGACTTTTCATTCTCAATTGTTCTTTCTTTGACCTGATTGCTCTTGCCTTTTGTTTTGCTTTACCGTTTAATTTCTTACTCATAACTTTATCTCCTTTTTTATTGAATATACATATATTATAACACTAAATACGAGATATGTCAAGTTTTGAGGGGTTTTATTTTAAAAATTAGTAATTTTTGTTGAAAAAGACATGAAAATGACTGTTTTTAAGTCAAATTATTGATATTAACACGAATCATCTTCTTAGCAGTAGAAAAAGACACTTTATCTTCTTTCCTGGGTCTTCCTACTGTGTTATCAGAGATATGATTGCTTTTGATTGCTTCTTGATGGGGTTTGAGTCCGAGTGATTTCCGAACGCTTTCATTTAACTTCAATTGTTTGACTATTTGAGTTAAGCCTTGTTCTTGTGCTTCTTCAATTGACATATGAGATGTAATCCTGTATTCACTCATAACTTGACGGAATACGACTTAAGTAATGAATGAATCTTTATCTGTCTATTTCTCTCTTTAATCTCTAATATCTCATCATCACTTGCAGGTCGTATGTGTGGATATCGGACATAGGCGTTATCTTCAATAACACAGTATATTGTACCATTAATAATTCTATGCTTAAGATTTAATCTTGCTACTATTTCGCTTAAAGTCATAGAATTATTTAGTCAAGGATTAAAACACTCATATGTGATGGCAAAGCCATCAAAAACGCTTTGTTTTAATCACTCGCTTTGCTCGTTCTTAAAGCCAAATCATTTTTTTGTTTCCACAAACAAATATTTAAAGAACCAGTAAATGATTATCCATTTAATAATTCTTTTAATCCACTTGAAGATGAGCCCATAGTCACGCCTATTATGGCGTGACCAAAAGATTACTTGAAGCAATCGTCCATTTCTAATCAACACAACTCTTTCGAGAAAGGCAGGTTTTGCGGTCTCCTTTTATGTGCGTGTCTGTTTAACGCAATATATCACCACCGATTAGTCAGTGTATTTGTGATACATTTGTTGGATACTCTTACGAGCGTGTTTTCCAACTCACTTTATAATAGATACCATTGATTTAAGCAATGATAACTACTGAACCGTTAAGACGAAAAGGGAAACCAACTACAGAATCGTAGACTGATTTAAGGCGTCCTGTTAAGGATAGTCCCTCGAATCGGGTAATAGAATGACCCTAAAGTGCCCGTCTATAAACATCCGGGTATCACTTAGCACAATTACAACTGGCGTGCCAACCTTATGTTCTATTTGTAAGGGTTCTGTATTAGATTTGTATTAGTTTTGTATTAGTTTGAGTACCAAGCAGAGCCACGGTGTAATCCACCACCAGTCTTAACTGAATTGTTTTTTCTACCAGTCTTCGTTTTTCTACCGGTGACTGAGTCCCAATTCATCGCTTTTGATGTCACTTTGTCCATCTGCCAAGATGCTAGTATGTTCAAGTCTTTAGTGCCGAATTCTTCATAAGCAATTCTTGAATATTGCGTCATCATCTTTTCCTGACGAACAGCAATCTTCTCTGTTCTTTGCTCTGGTGTAAGTTTTTTAGTTTTTTGTTTGTATGGCATATCAGTTGCTCCGAAAGTTAATTAAAAAGCAAGGATATATTAAAGGAAATGATGATAATCTTAATCTCGGAGATACCTTGTTCTATCATATACCCTCACTTTTTAATTAACTCTTAGACCATTATAACACGAGTGTTTACTAAAGTCAACCATTAGTGTGAGTATTTTTAAACTTTAATAACTCCTGAGCCGTTTCTTTCCCATACTCCTTCGACTTCATACTTGTCTAACATAGGTTGTATATTATCTGTATTAATCGCCACCGCATAAACTGGGAACGGTACCTTATATGTCGGTATAACACAATAACTTTTAACTTCATCTTCCCATTGGATTTCATTTAATACATTTCTGTTAACCAATAGAAAAACATCGTAATCTTTTTTATTAAAGAATATCCTAGGAGAACCATTGTTCATTCCCAAGTGGGTGTTTTTCCCAGCAAAACCTCTAATAAAGTACCAAGTGTCGTGTCTTATACGCATTCTGGTTGTTCCTCGTCACTGACTAAATCCATCATTGTTTCTAATAAATGCTCATATCTTTTTTGTGCTTTTATAGGGAGTTTTCTGAACTCAACGATATATGTCTCGAACTCGTTAAAGTCGCAGGAACCGAGGATTTCGGCTTTCTGGAGCATAGCATCCAACTTCATTAGGGTATACGATTGCTTCTCATTATACAGTTGTATTTTCATTAATGTAATGCTTCCCAGGCTGTTCCATTATAGACTTTTACTTTGCCTGGATTCGTTGAGTTGTTAAAATATAAGTCACCTGCTGTCGGGGCTACATCTGTTGGGTCACTTGATGCAACATGCAGTTTAAGATTGCCGCTAAGTGATGTTCTATATCTTTCTACTTTAACTTGTTCTACTGGTGTGACGAGGCCAACTCCTACTTGACATACTATTTCTGAGCCTCTAAGTCTTAAGGGCTTCCAGTTGTATGCAAGTCCATCAGACCAGTTTGTTCCGTTGGAATCATCTTTTACTTCAATATTAAATCCGTTATGAGCGCCAAAGACTTGCATATCCATTTCTATTTCATCTGTGTCGTCATAGAGTTTTCTAAAAGCCATGTAATAATCACCAGCATATGTGTTGCCAGTACCACCTACATTTGTTCTCGGTGCACTATTAGTCGGGTCTAATGTATAATTAATATGATAATTTTCTGAACCAGAGTCTGTGTTGTTTCTGCCTGTAATCACCGCACACTCGTCATTTGAGTCTACTAATTTTATGTGTGCTTTATCCCATCCTGAGTTGGATGATATTAACTTAAGAACTGGGTCACCAATAGCACCTCCACCTGAAGAACCAACGGGCGTACCACTCAACTTAAAGTTTCTAACTGTGTTACTTGCTGATGCTCTCCATTCATTTGTTGCCTGATAAGTCAGAATATCTCCTGCTGTACCAGATAATGTTATGTTATCTGTTAATACAGCCGTACCTTGAAATGTTACAGCATGGACATCTTGGTATTTTAATGATGGTGAACCAATATCGTGTGTGTCGTTTGCGGCTGGAAGAATATTTGTTGTATTTGCGATAGCACCAGCATTTGCAGGGTCAAAAGAAGATGTTCCACCTGCACCCCATTCTACTGCTCCTGATGATGAGTTGTATGTTAGTACTTGGTTGTTTGATGCTCCAGTTGTGCTTATCTTCGCTAATGTTACGGCATCGTCTGCTATCTTCGCCGTTGTTACATTCGCATCTAATATCTTTACAGTTGTTACGGCATCAGTTGCTAACTCGGCTGCTACGACAGTACCGTCCGCAATCTTTCCTGCTGTTACGGCCCCATCGGCTATCTTTGCTGTTGACACCGCCCCATCTTTAATAAAGGATGTTTTAATTGAACCCGTTGATATGTTTGTATTTGGTGTTATTATTTTCATAATCTACTCCTAATCGTTGTTGTCAGCCAACTCATCTGTTATTATTGAAGAACCATAAACATGTTCATCGTATTCTCTACAAACTAAGGTGACTTCGTTACTTGGATCCAGACTACTACTTAATACTCTAAATGTTTTAGATGTAATTCCAAATGTTTCATTTGTTATGTTAACTAAATCACCCACTTGGATGTCAATGGCTTCAACTGTACATGTCAATGAGATTGTATGTGACTGTCTTGATTGGTTAATTTCTTCTGTTAATATTTGTGTTGCTACGCTTAATGTTTTTGTAAACGGAAGAGAAATCTCTGCTTCTAAGTCTAACCCATTGTCTTTTGTTTTCAGTGCTGAACTGGTCAATACTTTAACATTGTCTTTATATTCTGTTGCGGCGTCTAGGAATTTAGCAGTCATCTTATTGTAAAGTTGTGATTTGTCTGCTAAATCGTATTGGAGATTACCTACTGTATTTGCATCTGTAATCTCAACGGGTGTTTCATTACTTTCTTGGTCAATTAATAATCTGTATTTGTTACCAAAAGTAAGGTACCCACGACAAGATGAAAGCAAGTCATTAAGATTAGCATACAAGGTTCCGCTCGTTATGAGGTTACCTCTACATTCAAACCCATGATTATTGGCGTATGTGTCTGCGGCGATGAATGATGCCATGTCTAAGTCGTCTGTGCTTAAGCCTTTTCCGTACCGTGTGTTAGTTAAATAATCTAACACTGCTCTTGCTGGTCTATTATTAGATGTAGGTGTTGCACCTAAGTTATTTGGGTCTCTAGTTTTTTTACCATCAATTAAAAATGTTATTTCTGGTAGACCATTTGTCCATACATCTGATTCATATTCTAATCTTAAGTAAGCATATGCAATACCCTTAAAGTGCGGTGACCATGACCCTTTTAAGTTACCTAATTGTGTTATCTCTGCTTGACTATCTGTGCCTGGTCTAAAATACATTTGCACTTTACCACTCCATGGTGAAGCAATAGACCAGTTACCATGGTCAGATGAGCCTGTTGTTGATGTTGAGCCTGCTTCTACGCCATCAAAATATATTTTTTTACATGCGCCCACTTCACCTTCTGCAATAACAAACGCAAGATGTAAGTATGCGTTGTTGATTTCATCATCACCACTACCTACTGTGCCCTCTGTGTGAGCGAATACTCTTATTCCACCTGTTCTTGTTTCGCCGTAAATGACTGGTATTGATTGTGATGAACCGGTCTTGTTGACCATGATTCCTTGGTTACCAGATTGTGCAAAGTCTGCCGCACTGCCCATGTCCATTGCCGCCGCAGATTCTTTCGACTTCTTTGTTATCAAAATAGAAGCCCCTATTACAGCGGCGCCAATAATTAAAGGCACTAGAATTGGAGCGGCTACAACAGCGGCTGTTGCCCAAGTAACTATAGCGGCGACAATAAATCCAGCATGTGCTGGTGTCGTTACTAATGTTAATCCTAATGCTAATCCCGTCAGCGTTGCTAGTTTCTTAAATTTTGATTGCATACTGTTGTCCTACTGTTGTGTATCCTTGTCTTGCATACCATCTTCCTGTTGCTCGTGGTTGAAAACCAAAGTCACCTGCTATTACTTCGTAGCAATTATTTTTGGTTGCCCAATCTTTAACATTAATTAGAAACTCTTCAGCATAGCCTTGTCCTCTGTATTCTTTTTCTACAAATATTGAGTGTATTGCACAGAAGATTTCTGTCGAGAATGGATTAGGTTGTATAGCGGCTTGAATGAAACCTTTACATTTAACGCCATCTGTTAGAACTTGAAAAAAGAAATGTGCAGATTGAAGACTTGTGTTAACTAATGAGCACCATTGTTCTTCGTCAAGTTTAGTGTCCGTAAACCTAGATTCGCCTAACATTAAGTGTCCTAGTCTTTTGACTTCGTCTAAATGAGAAAATTGAACATGTCTTGTCTTTAACATTAATCTTGTCCCCATTTGATTTCTTTTTCAAAATCAATTGCGTATTGAAAACAATCATCACCACCAAAGTGTGTTTGTTGAGAAGCATCGTTTGTATATCGGCCAGCCTTTCTGCTAAAGTCAGTCCAATGTGAACTTGCTGTCATACTTGCATTTGCTGTTTCGGATTCTATGTCATGCTTAATAGTTGGTTTGTCTATTCTTCCATCAAAGACGAGCATAGAGTTACCTACAACCGCTCCTGCGTCGTCTAAGAACACTTTATGGACTCTAATACTTCTGTCTATGTAAGAATAATCTAATAATAATTTAACATAAGTGTCAGGTATTCCACTAAAAGATAAGTTGATTTGTTCGATGCCATTATTACTGTTTTCATTAATTGGACCGACACTCATAAATCCACTGGCTGACACCCAAGTCTTTGAATCGTGTGAGATGTTCCTTCCAAAGTCTGTCATGTATGCAGGATCACTTGGGTCTATTAATACTTCAACTAATGTCGCTAATGAATTGAGTGGCTTTTCACTCTCTGTCTTTGCAGTGCTATTGAATCCTCTTGCCATATTAATTCGTCCATTGTTCTATGAATTTAATTTTGAATCCATACAATAACGCACTACTCACATCAAACTCAATTGTTGAATTGGCGAAGATTGCGTGTAAAGGTATGTCATCACTGAATCTATTTAGTGACTCATCAGATGTGACGGCTGTGAGGAGTCCTGGCTCAAATCTAATGTTACAAGTACCATTTGATGCATGACTACCACCATCAGCGGCTACAACATAAACCTTGTCGTGGTTGTCAAACTGAATAAAGTTTCCACCTTTAATTGCTGTTGTGAGATTGTTAGTAAAGTTGTCTACTACCACTTCACGAGAGCCCACAGCATAACTTGTAGTTACATCCTTAACATCTGAATCTGTTATATGTGTTGTGTCGTTAATTAATTCTTTTGGTACATTTAACTTAAATGCTTTTGCTTGTCCTTGCATAGCGTTGAAGAAACCAATAAATGGTTGCATCTCGTCTGCTGTCATTGGTGGATATGTGTATTCTAATTTAATACGATGAGTGCCTAATGTTCTTCTTTGTGTTGTCAAAGCATTAGTAGTTGATGTCATTGTTGGTTGTTCTATGTTAACACTAATCTGTACAGGTTTAACTGTCGTTGGGAATACTCTTAAACTTGCATCAGCACTGTCTAAATGAGTATATGTTGTTAATGCCATTTTCTGCTCCTTATCCTAGTGGTCCCGCTCTACCTCTTGTTTGGTAAGCATCTTGAATCACACTTGTAATTATGTTTTTGTTTTCGATTATGAACTCAACGCCCGACTGTGTGTCTACGGCATTCAAGTTAAAGTTTACAGTCAACGGTTCTTCTTGTCTTTGTCCACCTAATATTCCTTGTGATTGAGTATTTGAATATACCCGACTATTGCTACCCGGCACAATCAATTCTGGTCCACGCTCACCAACAATTGCTGGTTGACCACCCGTGGCTAATCCACCACCAGCAAATCCAAAGATTCCACCTAATCCACCAGTCAATGCATTAATAAGTGGTTTAACAATGAATATCTGAATCATTGCTTTAGCAACCATTGAGAATATCATTTTTGCTATACTTTTTAATCCATCAAATGCACTTGTTACTCCTGTGAACATATTAAAGAATGTGTCTGTTATCCCCGAAGCCATACCATCAAATCCCGATATGAGTGCTCCTTGTAATGAAACTGCTTTGCCCATAGCACTATCTGATTGAAGACCAAAGTAATCCATTGATGCTCCAATATCGTTAAGGCTCATTGAACCGTTTGCGTATGCTTCTTCTAATCTATCTAAATGAACAAGATTAACTTCATTAGCCTCATTCATTTCAGTGAGTTGTGTATTATACTCTTTTAATTGTCTCTTTGCTTGTGTTATAGGAAGAACCCTTGAAGCAATAGTCATCACTGCTTGGTTTCTTTCAAAGTGGTTATTCAATCTATCATATTCTACAATTGAACCATCAACAGCATCTTTGGTCTTATTAATCATACCATCACTTTGTCTATCAAATTCAGTAAGAATATCATCAACCATATCTGGAACAATAGAGTTACCAACAACTGTGTCATACATACTACCGAACCAACCAGTCACACCAGCAACGGCATCACCTGCTTTGGTTAACATACCACCAGTCATATCATCGAACTTGCTTGTTACTGATGAAGCCATATCTGAAATCTTATCTTTAACACCGCCTGCCATTTCTGACACTGTGTCTTTAAAGTCTTTAATGGCTGTAATAGCACTGGTTATCTTATCTACGATTTTTTGTATAACATCTTTAACTGTTGATATTGCTGTCTCTAACTTAGGGAGTGCTTTCTCATACAATGGCATAATGACATCAAAGACTTTGCCTAAGATATCAAATAGAGTACCAAGTATAGGAACAATCACATCTGTGAATAACACCCCAATAATCTTCCATAATGGTTTCATTTTTTCTAATGCACCAGAAATCGTGTCTATAATACCAGGCATAGCGGCTAGAATGTTTTCTGCTAAATCTGCCAGAACTGGCATTAATGGGGTTAAGGCGTCGGTGAATAACTGACCAAATGAGTTTTTCAATCTACCAACTGTATCGTTGAATGCTTCTGCATTATTGGCTGCATCTAGCGGAACGATATTGGTATTAGCGGCTACATCATCTAATGTTGCTTGTAAATCTTCAGCATTCGTATTTAATGATGCAAACTGAGCGGCTATCTCAGGTCCTGCTTTACCACCGACAACTTTTGAGAAATCTTCCATCGTAATCGTGCCGGCATTTAAGGCATTCGTCATTGCGACTAGAAGGTCTGGTCCTGTTTTTAATTCACCATTGGCTTTAAGAATACTATCGCCCATCTTATCTGTGATTGATGCGAAAGACTTCTGTCCCTCAGTACCCATTTTAAGTTTAGTCGTGGTGTTTAATAATGCTCTTTCATATGTTGCGGCGTTTATTCCTGCTTCTTCCATCGCTTGACCAAGAACTTGAAATCCTTGGAATGCTTCTCCTGAAGATGCGGCACCTGCTTTTCTGGCTGATTTAGCCAGAGCGTCCATGTCATTAATCTTATCGCCGACAATCTTAACGGCTGCAAAAGCACCAGCGGCTATTGCCGCGGCACCGATGGCTTTTTTCATTCCAGACCATTTACTGTTGGCCCCTTTGACTTTACCGTCTAACTTATCAACATTTCCATTAATACCCTTTAGGACCGAACTTGCCTGGTCTGTGGCCGAAATGATTAGATTCATGTCGCTCATTGTCTCTCCTTATAATCTCAAAGTATGCTGACCAATAAGCGACCTCAATCGCTGGCATCTGCATAACTTCAATAACAGTCTTCTTTAACTCGTGGGCTATGTGGAACAACACCAGCAAGTCCCTTTCGTCTGTTAACTTTTTACCGGGTCTTCTTCTAACTCTGAATCGCCCATCGCTGTTACTATCTTAAGAATAACATTAGGGTCAACTTCTCGCATAATCTCTGTCTTTTCGACTAACTTAAACATCTTCTTGCCTTCGCCATCTAATGCTCTCATTATCATCATTTCAACTAATGCTTCTGCTGACTTGCCTTTCTGTTGTAATTCTATCACTTTGCTTTGTTGAGCAAAGTTAAGACCACTAACATTCCAATAAACCACTGTGCCCCATTCAGGTACATCTAAGTGTGCTTGGCCTTGATTAGCAATCTCTTTAAAGTGTTCTTTTGCTGTGCTTAATACTGTCATGGTTACTTCCTTCTTTTTTTCATTCTATATTTGTTATCCTTCATATTTCTTTCAATCACTCTCTTTGCTGGAGTAGTCATACCTTGACCACCGAACTGTGAAGACCATCCATCTTCTAAGCGTTGAATATAAGGGACTTTATTTTTAATTGATGAACCTTTTTTGTTTTTACTTAATCTCCACCCAGCCTGAGCGGCACCTTCTTTATACGGTGTATATTTTCTTAATGCTTTATAGTAATCCGCTCCCATCTCATCCGTCATCTTTGAGAGATGTTTTTTCAACTTCTCTTTCAAGTCTTTGGATCCTGCAAGTTTCATACTAATACTCATACTGGGCTTCAATCTTTTCTATATTAAGTCAACAACGAGTTGCCTTGAATAGTTACACTCATCTCGGCTAAACCGTCGTGGCTTAGTGAACGACTGATACCAGTTACGATACCTGTTCCGTTATACGACTCGTGACCGAATGAGTCTGAGTCATCTGAATAGAACTCCCACTCATATGATGTTCCGATAGAGATAGCATCAATTGTTGATGCTGCCACTAAAGACTCACTAAAGTTTTCTACTTCAGCCGTGGATGTTGCGTCATCAAATGTTAAATAAACATCTGCTGTTGCAGTCCAAGTTTTGTGTGTTGTTTTATAGGTACGGGATCCCGCACTTGCCATATTTGTGTCCTCGACAGTATCGACTGACTCATCCACTGACCAAGAGCGTAGGTTCGCAACAGTTTCGAAAGTTGATGTTCCACCAACTGCAATTCTAACTGCTCCGCCTGTTCCTGTTTTTGTTATATTAGCCATTATTAATTCTCCTCATTTAGGTCTAATGTTGAATCTGTCTCTACTTTCGCTTTAACAGAAATCTTTTTCTCAGGCTTATCCTGAGATTTGTTATCTACAAGTTCCCAACCATTTTTTAAGTGATAAGGGATATCTCTTGCAGGAATACGAGACATTATCTGTCCCAATGGTGTTATCATTTTAACATTTTTCATTATGTTACTCCTCGTTTGAATATATAATTAACTTCTACTTCTAATGTGAACTGACCATAAGGATGCTCTAAAGCACTACCCATAATCACTTCCTTAACTTGAGTGTCTTTTGCTATTGCGCCTCTTGTTCTATCGGTGTCTAGTTTTTCTTCAATGGCTTCTATTAAATTATTAATAGTAGTGTCTATCGACTTGTCACTTGACTTTACGAAACACACTATCTCCACTGTCATTAAACCTTCTCTTATTATACTTGAACCACCTGCCGTCAAATCGGTGCGACTTTCGTTTCCTGCCGTCACAACCACATGAGGGAAATTGGTTCTTGCTAATCCGTAGAACTCGTCTTGCGTCCTAAACATAGGCTCCCGAGTTACAGAACCCATTTGTACCGTATTAATATCTTTTAACTTTAATATTATATCAGCAGTAATGTTTTCTCTAATACTCATCTTGTTAATCTATCCATTTTAGTATAAGTCTTTTCACTATCTTCATAAGAGGCATCACCGTCAGTGTCATAATCAACGCCACTTTCTAACTCTCTTCTAAAAGTCTCTTCATACCTATCACGGTAGAAAGATGACATTCCCATAAAGATATCGCCTTCTCGGAAACTGCTTAAACGCGGAAGAATAAAGAATGTTAACGCCGCATAGACAGTAGTTTCAGTCCATTGTGCATCATTAAGTTTACTATCATCAAAGTTACTTGGATGATTTGACCACCAATCGGCCTTTAACCGCTTATTAACTGTGTCTGTTGCACGAGTTAATTCCGTTGTGAACGATGCGACACCATGCTCGAATATATCTGGAACATAGTCGGTGATATCACTATCTGTTGCGTAATTCGCCATTATTCATTCTCCTTGTTTAAGGATGTGGGAGCGAACCCCCACATCATTATAGTCCTAAAGTAGATTAAACATTAACTAGTTTAATACCACGAGTAGCGTCAACAACGCCAACACCTGCGTGTAGTGAAGCAACGATATCGTTACCTACTGCAGCCGCACGGCGCTGAACTTCTAAGTCAACACCTTTGAACATAGCGATGCGTAATGCATCTTTGCCAAAGATAAAGCCTTTGTTAGCACCAGAAACATAGTGTGATGTGAACATCTGAACGCCACCAATCATACCAATATAACCGTTTCTCAAACCTTCAGTCTGGAAATCACCGCCAGCATATGCTGCCGCGCCAACTGCCTTAAGAAGGTTAGCCGCTTCTACTGGAGATAGGATACCAACTAAAGAACCCATTTCGCCTGTTCCGCGAACTTGAGCAACTGCGTCAATGATTGCGTTAACAGTCATTGGGTCAGCGTCTGTAGTTGATGCAGTTAAACTGCCCATTGCTGTGATACAATCTGCGTCAAATGCCGCCTGTATTGAGTTACCAAGAACTCTACCAGTTTCAGATGCGTCAACACCACCAAGGTCTCTCATCGTGTGTCTACTTGCGTAGATGTTCGCATGGATAGTCACTGATGTGTCTGTCAATGTTTGCGATGTGAAATCTTCAGTAGTTGAATCCGGGTCTGATGATACGATTTTAGTTGCTGAAGCCTCGCCCATAAGTGGGATCTGTGCTGTGAACGAACCATTAGGTAGTTGAACCGAAGGTATTAAAGAACCACCTAAGAATAGGCTGTTCTCGTGTGCGGTATAAACTGTCGCCGCTTTTGTGTTGACCATTAAACTTTCTAGGTCATATGCTGTGTTAAATGCCATTTTGCATTCTCCTCTATTTAATTAAATTGAACCGTGTGCTTTCATTTTTTTATAAGCATCTCGGCCCTCTTGTTTTGTTAAATCTAATGATGATAAATCAACATCAGATTTGGGTTTACTCTCCCCTACAGTCCCAGTTGAACCAGCGCCAGATGGCCCTGCTCTTAAGAAATGTGGTGATGAATCCAAAAAAGTATTAACTAAAGTATCGATAGTGACAGGTGTACCACCTTTCGTGTCATACATCACTTCACCTTTGTCTGAAAGCACATGAACCTCACCTTCTTCCGAAAGTGTGACCCTATTTTTTAGCAATTGTGCCACCTGGTCTGGAGAAATGGCGTTTCGCCCAGTAGCCGCTTTTAATATAGCGCCTTCTATTTTCTCTTTATGCAGTTGACCTCGCATAGCCTCAAATCTCTCTTCGAACTTTTGAGCCTGTTCTTGTAGAACGGTCTCAAATTCTCCTCGTGCTTTTTGTTCTTCAACTTTACTTTGTTCTTTTTCTTGCTTCAGCGTCCTATACTCAGTGATATTAACATCATCGTATTTGCTCTTCTGTTTTGCCAGACGAGTTTTAACAATTGCATCAACTTCGGTCTGAGTGAATGACCTTGTTTCTTCCTGATTTAATTCAATAGAAGCATCAGTTACTTCCGGTGTTTCTTCCGTCCCTACTTGGTTTTCATCTATAGTAGTCATAGCATCCTCCTTTGGAGTGGTTTATTCTAATATTAAAGAGAAATTCTCTAACACTAATATTTATACATCTTCAATTGTAGGTGGTGTTCCAGCATCTATTTCGTCAATAATTGCGTCTAAAACATCACCATTCTTAACAACTATCATCGCTATCTGCTTCGACAACTCTTTGTCTAGGGTCTCACTTTGGATTCCCATCGCTCTAACTTGCTGATAATTGGCTAAATCGTTATTTTCGTCTCTTAGGTCGAACTTTTTCTTATATTCAACTCTAAATTCTTCATCTGCTTGAACTCCAGTCCATAACTGGAATAAATGCCATATTTTATGTTCTAATCTTTCTAAACTATCTGCTTTATCACCCAAACGAGTGTTAAGCATACTAAATTCTGTTGCTAATGCCACACCTGATTTAGCAACTGTCTTTTGACCGACAACTGCTTCTAAATGAGTCATTTTCATAATCATAGTTTGATGTTCTTTTAACACTTTAATAATGGAATCAATATTAGCACTTGATGGTTGTAGCAAATAAGGCTTCAACTCACCAGGTAGCGATGAATCCATGGTCAAAATTGACCCTGCTCCGGCAGATGCGTCGGTGTCGGCGGTTTTTACGAGAGATGGATGG
>TARA_R110000824_G_scaffold7817_1_pt1 | contig 13420 bp, 10 predicted proteins | sample TARA_R110000824 | Tara Oceans TARA_R110000824 (sample SAMEA4397747) | marine metagenome | biome: Polar Biome; feature: [MES] marine water layer (ENVO:01000295) within the mesopelagic zone...; material: water (ENVO:00002006), including particulate matter (ENVO:01000060) such as...... | reverse complement strand
GGTGCCCATTCGGCTTCGAGGAGCATGTTTTGGTTGATCTGGTAGTCAGACCAGCCTTCGACATGGGCGGAGCGGGCCATTTCGCGGACGCGGTCGTCTGCGATTGTGAGGCCCAAGCGGCCTGCGGCGCTTTGCAGCAAGTCCACCTGAACGTCGAGGAGGCGTTCGGCTTCTGCCGGGTCGGATGCTTCCAGGAGTTGGTGGTTGCGTTCGTTCCTGTCGAAGTCGTCCCACCAGTCGGTTCCTTTGATGGCTGCTTCGAGGTGTGCGAGGCCGGTGGCGTTGTCGTACCAGCCTTCTTCGGCGGCTTGGCGCAGGATTGGGCCTAGTTCTTCGTGGTTGAGCCAGCGTGCGCCGTATCCGTAGGCGGCGGCGAGGTTGGCGATGTCTTCGTCGGTGACAATCCCGTCGGGGGGTTCTGTCGGGTCGCCGTCGGGTGTGCCGTCGGGTGTGCCGTCGGGTGTGCCGTCACCTGCCGGTGTGCCGTCAAGGTTCAGGCCGGTGCCGTCGTCACCTGTGCCGTCGCCAAGAGCCGCGCCTGACTTCGCCGCCGACGGCACATCAGCATTAGCGAGCTGGAGCGCAACATCCTCCGAATACCCCTCGCTCAAATAGAAATCATACTGAGCCTGGTGAACAGCAGCGTCTGCCATAGCCGCCGACACCTCTTCAGAAAGACCAGAATCCAACGCAATGTCGTAGGCACCCTGCCATGCCGAATGGTCACGCACAGCGTCGGTATCGAGCGGCCCACCGTCAGAATAGTTCATCGCAACCACCGGGACATCCGACCCGTCGTCGCCAGTTTCCTCAGTTTCCTCGGGAAGAGCCTCACCAGACTTTGCTTGCGATGGAACTTCCGCGTTCGCAAGCTCGAGTGCAACATCTGGCGCATAACCCTCGTCCAAATGCTGCTGGAAAAGGGCAGCGTGGACAGTAGCGTTTGCTAAAGCAGCCGACACCTCTTCGGAAAAGCCGGCAGCCCTCGAACTGTCGTAGGCACCCTGCCATGCCGAATGACCGCTAACAGCCTCCTGGTTCGGAACCGTGTCCTGCCCCGCGAGCATCCTGAACAACGAATCGACTGCCTCTTCGCCGTACTCCTCAATCGCTTCTGCGATAGCCGCAGCCTGTCCCGACGACGGCCCATCATCACCGGTCGGCACCTCGGCGTATTCCCCACGCTTGTCCCACGGAACTGCCGACGGGACATCAGCGTTGGCAAGATCAAGCGCAACCTCTTCGGAATACCCCTCGCTTACATACTGCTCGTACAGCACAGTGTGGACCGCTTCGTCGGCCAATGCTGCCGAAACATCCTCGGAAAACCCAATATCCAATGCTTGGGTATAGGCAGCGGTCCAAACCGGATGCTGCTTTGCGGACTCGTTGCCGCCATAGTCCCCAACGCCGGCACGAGCGGAAACCCCAGTGTCCGGGGTCGAAAGGCTGTCGTCACCCTCACCTGTATCCCGGGACGGCTTTTCCTCCATGACCGTCTTGTGGTACGCCTGCAACGCCGTCCATGTCTTACCGTCAGCCTCGCCAGACAACGGCAAAAGCAAGTCTGCGGGACGGGACTGCTGGAACTTCTTGACAGCAGCTTCAGTCTTCGGCCCATAGATGCCATCTATCGGACCAGGATCAAACCCGGCCTCAGCCAACGTCTTTTGGAGAATGCCGACAAACATCCCCTTGTCACCACGCTTCATGTCAGCGCCCCTTCACAATCTGCTCAAAGACATTCAACGTCCGCTCCATACCACGGGCCTTCACCTCGTCACCCGCCACAAACCGGTACGGTGCCTCAAAATCTCGAGCGTCGTAACTCTGCCCCTGGTCTTCGAAGCGACGACCAATCGCGATGGCAGCCCTGCGTTCCGGTTCGGTGGCTCGCCTGCCCAGCAAACTCTTCGCCATCTGGTCGGCCATCCCCACAATCTGCCCCTCCGTGGCTCGCCTCGGTCCCGGGTCTGGTTCTTCAACGAACTGCGCCCTGTCTGCCGCAGGCAACGCAGTCAACGGGTTCATGTTCAACGCGCCGTAGTGGATGATCGCGTCGGACAGCGCAGACCTTGTCTCCCGTGGGTGGTCGCTGATCTGATGGCCGTCGACTCCGCTGCGGTAGTGCCCGCCGGCAAAGAGGCGTTCCCGAATCGATAGTTGTTCCTCTGGTGGGGCATCGACGTAAGCCTGTACAACGTCGCGGACTGTCGTATCAGTGACTACCGTTGTCCCCAACTCGGGTTCTTCCCCAGGTGGGGCTCCGTAAATGTCGTCGGAGGTTCTTTCAGCGGTGTGGGTTACGAGGGGGTCATCGAGGCTGATGCCGTATCCGTAAGTCCACATATCCAACGGGTCTGGAAGCTCCTCCTCGCCCGCGAACCTCCCGCTCAGATCAACACCATCAGCGGCGAGGGCAGCCAGAAATGCGTCCCAATCCTCCGACCCAGTACTCATGCTGCCATCCTCGCTAACCTCGACGCCTGCAACGCCGTCCGCTGCCTCGTAGGCCATGTCTCAGACTTCAACGGATCAAACTCCAACCATCGCCACAACAAATCCGAAAACGTCGGATTCTCCGACAACTGGTCCATGACCTGTTCCCACACACCCGACAAATCCATGTTACTCGTTGCTTCCAGGGTGACTGCCCCACCGGCAACTCCGCGTCGCAACAACTCGCCAGTGAACAAATCCCGAATCTCGAGATACTCAGCGAGAAGACGCACATCGTCACGACCCGAAAGACGCTCATCGGACACGATGGCACGCATCCCTTCCAACCGGTCGCTCCACTTCGTCAAATCTGGATCCCGAAACGCCGCATACCACAACGGATACTCTTCACCGATTTTGCGAACCGCTACCTGCTTGACCCACAACAAGTCACGGGCCTCCTTCACCCGCAAGTTCGGCAAACCCCGGCGACGCATCTCATTGTAAACAACGTCTGACACCTCACCATATTTCGACCACCCCTCACGTTCCCTGGCACTAACCATAATCTCATCAAGCGACAGCCGTTCACGGCGCTTCTTCCCCGACCCGGGCGAAGTGTCCTCCGCGAGCTGCTTCTCATAAACAGACGAAGAGAACCTTGCGGCACCGCCGCCTTCGATACCGAGAATCAACCCGCCGACCTCCGGGTACCGCCGAACAAGATCAATGTACTTGTTGCGAAGTTCCTCCGATTCCAGCGTCGCCGGCAACCCTTCGTTGTTCTTCGAGAAGCGGGCCGACATCACGAAGAAACCCCCCACTCCTTCTCTGGTCAGTTCCTTGAGGAACTCCTCATCGGCAGTAACCGGGTTCGCAGATCGCAACTCGCGATGCCGGTCAATCCAAGGCTGGTACGGCGAATGGAACCCGACTGCGGCAGGAGACACAGCCGACGCCATAGCCCGAAGGTACATGAAATGTTTGGCGTCGATTCTCACCTCGGCAAGGAACTCGGCGCGGACGTTGGCGTCGCCAAAGTCGATCTGTTCACGTTCACCATTCTTCATGTCTGCCAAACGGGAAATCATTATCTTCGCTGCCATCGATTCGTAGGACTCGTCCTCTTGCAAACTTGACGTAATCCGCTTCAACCATGCCGGCTTGAACGACTCATACGCCTGCTCCGCAATGTTCGTGCCCTTGATCGGCCCATAAGGCAGAACGAATCTGAGCGCCCCCTCCAACTCTGGCTGTTCAGTCACCAGCATCGACGCCGGAACCTGCGCCATCGGACCAAACCCCGGCAACCCCTGAGTCACCATGTTGAGCGAATCAGCCCGGAACTGGACAATCCCCAGGTCGTTGGCGGCACCACTGAAGTACCCCGACGACAACAAACTGGTGGCGAACTCGGGGAGGCGGAACCGGTAGAACCGTTCGCCGTCAACCTCGACTGTCTCCATGAACCCGTCGATGTCGATGTCGGCTCGCAGGCCGGCACCGAGGCGTGCCACATACGCCGGGTTTTCGATTGCGATACCTGCCCAACGGGAAAGCACCTCCTGCCATGCGTTGTAGAACGGCATCATGTGGCGGAACATGTCGGCAAACTGTGACGATTCTGCAAGGTCGTACAGCAAGTAGCGTGTTTCTTGGAGGGCTTCACGGCGGGCAGAACTCTCCATGCCGCGCAGCGCCTCGTCTGACAACTCGTACTGCTTACCGTGGATACGCAAGTCGGACGCGTCCAGCGACTTGAGGCGGCGTTCCATGCCGGTTTCGTAGACATGCCGGAAGTACGGGTTGCGTGAAAGCGTGTCGGTTGGCAACGTCCCGAGTCGTTCGAACGCCTTCTCGGTGAAGCCCCGCAACCGATCCAACGGCCCCTTCAACCCCCCCTTCGCTGCGACCATGTCCTGTGCGTGGATCTCCCCAACCAGATACCGCCAATCCTGACCGGCATCTCCCGCTATCGCCTGGACATCAGCAAACCGGACCCTTTCGCCTGCGGCCAAACGCCCACGAATAGTCCTATCAAGAACCATCCGGTCAGCAGCCCCCACCAGCTTCTCCGCCCAATCCCGAACATCGGCAGGGGCCAACACCCCGAACTCGTCCTTCGGGAACCGCTTCGGGGTGGCAGCCACGAACTGGCGACCCTTGTCCGTGTCGGCCCATTCGATGAGCCTGTCGACACGCTCCTGTGGCCCACCAAGCGAATCATCGAACGCTATGCGCCCCGCCTGGTTCGAGGCGTACTGGTCGTTGACGACCCGCTCCCACCCGTCCCCATATCGGGAAACCCTTTCAGAGAACTCGTTTGCCCCGAACTCCAACGGGTTGACTTCCACCCACGACCCGTAGGTGGTTCGAAGCTCGTCGTAGAGGGCGCGTTCTTCGTGGCCGAGGGCGAACGACACCTGACGGTTTGCGCTAACCGACCTCTCCCAAACGACCTGCGGGGCGACAGCGTCACCGAACGCCCCTTGGACTTCATGGGCTCCAATCTGCGACGGTGCCTCACCGTGCGCCGTCAACGGGTCTTCAGCGAGGCGTGCCTGACCGGCACGGCCACCAATCTCGCGAGCCTCCCGCTTCACCTCGAGTTTGCGTGTCAAACGTCTGATAGCACGCCGGTTACGAACGAACGACGCCCCAGCCCCGATGGCTGCACCGGCAGGGCCGGCAAGGAGGGCGCCAACGCCGCCAGAAACAGCGGCACGACGCGACCTCAGCCACGCAGCCGACCCACGATCAACGACACCATCCTTCACAACCTTGCGGGCAAGAACCGCTTCGACATACCGATGCCGATCATTCGCCAAGATCCCATGCATACGAGTCCAGGCACCCATCTTCGCGATCATCCGCAACTGCTCATCGAGAACAACACGAACAGTCCATGCAGGCCGAAGCAACGCAGCCGCCTTCCACACCCCCATAGTCCCATTCATCCAAGCACCGGCTGTTTCCAAACCGCTGAACACCCCGTCGGGGATTATCGACGCCCTACGTCCAAGGAACCGGTCGAGGGTTTTGATGTCGACCATCGTGAACGACTGTTCCAACTGTCCGGGCGTCATCGGAACCTGGAACATCTGAATGGACCCGTCGGCCTGCGGCACCGCGACAGTGCTGAGTTGAGCGTCGTAGCGTTGAGCTGTCGACAGTGCCCGGTCGGCAGCCGCGCTGGATTCGGTAAAGTCCTTCCTAAGTGCCGCCCTGACAGATTCGTCTGCGTCGGGGAAGTGCCGCTTGAGCAGGTCATCGATCATGTTCGCCTGCTCCTCCTGAAAAATGTGGACCCGTTCCCGGCGTTCAGCCCCGGCCCACCGGCCACGGAACCGGGTGATGTCGTCGGGGTGACGACCGGCTTCCTGCATGAGGCGCACAACCTGTTCGCCAGAGTTGGCGTCGCCAGCCCACACAATGTGCTGGGGTCGCATATCGCGAACCAGCCTCACGGGAGCCATCGACCAATGCGACCGGTACCAGGCGGAAGTGTTGACACGGTCGATGGTGTTGCGGCGAACAGTGGGACGGATCGCTTCATCGATACTCTTCCACAGGTCCGTAACGTGGGGTTCGTTGATCTCATCGATCATCTCGAGGGGGACATCATCGAGGGCTTGTTGAAAGGTTCTGGCGTCGTGGCCGACCGTTCCGGGTGGAACCGCTTCTTCGATCTTGAGGGCTTCTTTGAGGAACCTGGAGTAGCGGGTTGCAACGGCTGGTGATTCTTCAAAGACGCGGCGAATGGCGTGGATGTTGCCCATGAAGAACCGCATGACGTTTTCCATCGAGTTGCGTCCCCCGACGTAGCCGCCTTCGCCAAGGACTGCTTGGGCGAGTTCGTAGGCGATGAGGTCGCCGTCGCCGTGGTTGGGGAAATACTTTTCGCGGATTCGGCCGGCGAGTTGTTCGACACCTTCGGATCTGGCCCCGGCGGCGCGGGCGGCGGTAGCGGCAACACCGGCAGCGCCAGCGCCGGCAGCGCCAGCAGCGGGAGCAGCACCAGGGGCAGCAGCAGCACCCGGACGACCACGGGCATCATGGAACCCGGCAGCAATCCGGCTCCTCCTCAAGTCGTAAAATACATCTCTAAGGAACAGTTCGGCATAGGTTTCGACGCCTTTCGACAGGATTGACCCTGTGTTGTCAACCGCCCGCGCCCCAGGTCTCAACGCTCCAACGGGAAGACTCGCGCCTTGTGTCGCCGCGCGTGCAACCTCCGACGGACCCGTAACGCCCAACACACCAATCTGATGATCTTCCATCCAAGCAAGGAACGGCATCTTGTCTGGGTTCTCAATGAACGCCACGCCCGCTTCGGTCGCAGCCTTTCTGGCGGCAGCAAGCTCTGTCAGGTTCTCCCCCGGTGTGCCAAGCCAAACCACCCCGTCGGCTTCATCAAGTCCTCCGGTTTGAAGCGGAATACCAATCTCGTCTGCGACAGCCTTTCCTGCGTCATCAGCCCCCAGTTTCTTTCCCCCGACGACAATCTTGGTCAACCCATAGCCTCCGGGGGCACCGGGGATTCCTCCTTCCGCGTCAATCTGAGGGCGAGGCTTTCGGAGCGGCGCATCCTTTGCCACATCAGCAGCGCGTGCGGCGCCGGCAGCAGGAGCAGCGGCACCGGGGGCAGCGGCACCTGGGGCAGCAGCGGCACCTGGTCGAGCCCTAGCAGCGGCGCCACCGGGGCCAGCCAGGTTCTCCACATCGTCTGCAAACCGGCCAAACCCGCCACCCTCATTGAAATACTGGACGACACGGGCACCTTCCCGGTGGGCACGCCCTGCCTGAACAGCCTTGAAGGCAAGGAACGACGGATCGAGATAAATGCGTGTCCCGAAATCGAGGGTGCCGGAAACGGTGCTGAACCAGCGGGTGCCTTCGACACCGATTCGCCACTCGTCATCGAGAATGTTGTTGTTCTCCGACGATGCGAACCGGAGCGTTAGCGCCTGCCCGGGGGACCGTGTTTGCACTATCCCGTAGGCTTGCTTCCATCGATCCACATTGAAGAAATCCCACTCGTTCTTCCAAGACGAACCCATAGGACTCTCGATCTCTGTCAGCGAACCATAGGTAAACGCTGCCGACAAAGGCTCACCGACCCCTTCCCGATACGCCCACTCGAGGGCATGCAAAGTGTCGTTGCCGCCACGCCGAACCGCTGGCGGTAAGGCACCGATGGCGACACCGCCAAGACCTTCCGGGCCGATGAGATGCTGCATCGACTCGGACGCATAGTCCATAGAGATGCCGGCGACAGTCCCGAAGAAGCCTTCGTACTCGTCGTCGGTGAACGGCGCCGTCGCTATATCAAGGGCGACGTTGACATTGGTGCGCCCCAGTTCAAACCCTGCATCCCAAAGGTCATCGAGGCGATCAAGCCAACCCGGCACAGCTTACGCCTCGCCAGGGGAGCGGGCAGCGAGGGCACGAACCCGACGAACGAACATGCGAAAGTTTGCTGACGCATCGGGTTGCGCCGCCTTCGTTTCCAAAATCGGCAAGTAGGTGCGAAGCCGTTCCGACAGTTCTTCAACGGCACCAGTTGGCGGTTGGGCAACCATTTCGGGGCCACCGCCGGGACCGACCGGCGCCCCGGCTGTGATCGGTTGCCGAGGCCGTTCCGTCGGACGCGTCAACCCGCCTTGGCTACCGGGAGCCATCCCCGGGACAGGCTGCTGCGGCAACGGCGCAACCTTCTGCGCCTCTTCCTGCTCCAACGCCTTCCCGTAGGTTTGCCCGGGGGCAGTCTGCACCTTTTGACCCTTGCCGTTGCGCGGCATCAGCCACCCACCTGGGCGAGAAGGTCGCGTAAGGCTGGTTGCCCAGCCGGGGCAGGCGCGGGTCGCGCCTCAGCACCCGCCCCGGGCTGGGCAATCCCCGGCTGCGTTTCCGGCGACCCGGGCGGCACTTCGGAAGCCTGGCGTTGCTGGGCTTCCTCATGCACCTGCTGGATCGCAGCCGGCAAATCCTTCTTGTCGTAGCGAACGAGCTGGATGACGCGGGCCACATCACCGGGCGGCAAGGAACCCTGCGATGCCTGCGTCTGCAACGAAACGAGAAGGGCTTGCTCCAACCCTTCTGCGACGACTTCGTCGGCTTCAGAGTCGGCGTCGTCAACCATCGGATCCAACGCCATGAACGACTTCTTCGACAAGGTACCCATGCCGACCCGTTGCCCAGCGCCGACAACTAAACCGTTGAGGTCGGTGCCGGGATGGGAGAACACGACCTTGTTGTGGTCGCTGTCGAAATGCTGGTTTGGTGTGAAATCGACACGGCCCTTCGCCCCCTTCGTGGTGACGTAGAACGATGTCGCCCGGTTCCCTGCGTAGGACTTCATAAGGCCAATGGCGCGCCGGTTCTCAACCTCCAACGATGCGGCAAGCAACAGTTGCGCTTCCTGAACGGGGAAGTCAACGACTGCGGACAGGACAGATTCGCCGCGTCGACCGGTACGAATGTTGGAACTGGATTCGCCACCGAACTCGGGCGGAATGCCTGCTTCGATCCGTTGGGCACGTTCGAGCCGGTCAATGGTCGGGTTGGTCATAAAGCCGGGGGCGACAGTCATGTCGCGCATGTCGCCACCCTTGACGATGCCGACCTCTCCGGTGAGCCCGTTCGCAGTGTTGACGATCTGTGGTTGCTCGCCTTGGCGGGCGACAAGCCAGGTATCGGGGAAGATGCCCTTCTGAACGGCGATCACCTCGAGCGCCATCAACCGGGCCTGCGTCTGGTACATGCCGATCATGCCGTCGAACTGGCCTTGCGGCTTGTCGAGGTTGATGCGGCCCGGGGTTACGACCGGGCACATGCCGGCACGGTTCGGAATCCGTTCCAACTCGGCCAAAGGCTCCGATGTGTATTGGTTCCAAGTAGTGCGGCCGTGGTTGTCTTGTGGGCGTTGCCCGACAGCGATCAGAACCGTTTCCTCATGGTCGCAGTATTCAACGAGTTGGAACACATCGCCTACGTCGACTTCGACGGATGCGACGCGAAGCCGTTCAGCCTGCTCCGGGTACTTGTTCTTCAACCAGCCCCAGGTGCGTTCGTAGGTAAAGATGCAATCGGACGGTTCGAGGTCGTCGGCGCCGATGACAGGCGAGGGGAAAGCTGTCAACGGGTCACGCACCGTCCATTCGACAGCCTCTTCATGCTCGTTGTATCGGAGCGAAACTGGCGACGACGCGTACCCGATCAGATACCGGGCACGGCGACTCAGTTTGATCGCCATACGGTTGTGTTCCCACATGCCGAAAAGTGCTTGGCGGCGAACTCTGGCATAGTCGTCGGATCTCTTCGACGCCGAGTTCGACGGTGGGCAAAGAATGTCGGGGGTGTGCGAAGCGATCCGCATCGCCATCTGATCCAACCCTGAGGAGACAAGGTTCGCCACAGACGACGATTCGTATTCGTCCAGCTCGGGAAGGGCAACGACAATGTCGCCGTTGTAGGCGGAACGGATACGACGCATGCGTTCCAACGCAAGACCCTGGTTGGCTTCACGTTGCCGCAACAGTTCGAAGATGTCCTCAGCGGACCTCATGGTAAGGAATCATCCTGCCTTCTTTGTCATCCATGTCGGACGCCACATCGGCGTCACATTCCCAGTGGATATGTGAATGTTCGGGAGGTTGTGTTCGAGGAACCACTGCGCCATGACACAGTCGTCAGTGGACGCGCCAGAACCTTCGGGCGTCCACCTGGTCACCTCGTTCACTAACAGTAGCGCGTGTGGACGCGCCTCTGTTCGTTGCCGGCCCGGAAGCCGCACCAAACCGTGCCGATACAACGGGCCAAGCATCTGGACACCAAACTTCGGGTCGCCCTTGTTGCGCGAATGCGTGTAATGCGGAATCAGATTCACTGCCCGCGACGCAGACCAGCGCCGAAAGTGGTCGTATTGCAAAATGAACTTTTGCGCGGCGTTGGCTTCCACGATCCAATACTGAATCGGATGCCCCATCTCGACGGAACGCTGCCACCATTCCTCCGCTATCCCCGTGAACACACCTTCGGTGTGGTTCCAATCCAGGAACGTCGGAGCGTCCATCTTCTGCCGGTACGACTCGAGCAGATACCGCATACCCGACTCGGGCACATACGCCCAAACCTGCAACGCCCAAAACTTTGTTGGCGACGGATCAGCCGTTGCGACAATGACCACATCACCGGGAAGGTTCCGAGGGAGTTCCCACAGGTCACGATCCGCATCCCAGCAACCCTGGTATTCGACACCGTCCACGCCGACCCCCCCGGAAATCCACAACGGGTCAACGAGTACGACAGCCGGATCGGCGTCTTCCTGCTGGTAAAGAATCGCGTACCGGTCAGGGGTTTGCGACTGGATGTGCGACAACTTCCTCCAGTTGAGGCGCCTCGGGTAAAGCAGACACCCCTCCGGGTATGCCGGCGAACCCAACTTGTGCAACTTTTCGCACCGGTCCTCATAGTGGGCTTGGTAGACGAGATGGTGGTACCGCTTCCCCTCGAGTCCGAACGGCCCCTGCTCCTCATCGAGTTCGTCTTCCTCATCGACCTGCTCATCAGTCAACGTCTTATCCAACGCGTAACGGTAAATGTCATCCGGCGCCATCCGCTGCCCCTGAAGGATCAACAACCCGCCAGGTTCCAAACGTGTCTCCGCAACCTCATCCCACCAGCGTTTCAAATCGTCGCGGGCCTCCGCAGTACGCATCTTCCGCGGGTCATACAGGTCGTCCCAAACAATGAGATCGAACCGGCCACCGAGGAAACCAGAATCAACCCCGAAGCATGTCCATGTCGGCTCCTTCTCCGACACAGGCACATCGTCAGGCTGCGCGACGGTGAACTGGTCAGCCCGCCACACCTCCTTCACATCCGGTTTGAACCGTCCATAGTCCGCAACCAGTGTCGACGCAGCATCCAACGCCAAACCAAGCTTCAAATCCTTCGCCTCGGCCCGCACCGGCTGCTCACGCTCAAACTCGTTCTTCAAACGACGCGTGTACCACTCTGCAAGCCGATTCGTATGCGAACCGATCATGCCACGAATCGTTCGATCCTTCACCGTCGCCCACGCCGGCAAAATCCTGGTAAAGAACGTCGACTTGCCGCACCCAGGTGGCGCATTGATAACGACGTACTCCTCATACGGCGACATCAACAACTCCATCAACACATTCGTGGCCTCCACCTGCCACGGCATCAGAATCAGACCGAAATACCGCTTGGCAAACACCTCAATGTCGTAGAAAGCTTCGCGGGCCTCGTCACACATCTCCTCATAGGGCGTAACCGGAGGCTTCTTCGACAAATCGTAGGCAGCCTTCGCGGCCCGACCCACCTTCGACCCGACGCCATCTTCGAAATCCTTCGCGGCACGCTGCGAAATCGACAACTTCTTCGCCGCCGCATACCGGGAAAGGCCACCATCGCGTAGTTCCTGAAACTTGATCCACACTTCCGCCCGAATCGGCACACCACTACTCATCAGACAGCCTCAATAAAGATGCACTCACCCGGACATTCCTCAGCAGCCTCAATGCACGCCTCAAGATCCGACTCAGGAATCGACGCTAGCCCAACACCCATACGCAACGCAGGATCACCCTTGGCAGCTCCGTCTGGCCCGTAAATGGTCGGCCAGTCGGCTTCCTTGACATAGGCAAGGCCGTCGTCGTGCATGTCAAACAACGGGGGGCAAATCTCGACACAGATGCCGTCACCTGTGCAGAGGTCTTGGTCGATCCAAACTTTCACGGCAACTCATCCCACAGCCACTCCCGATCAGCCTCAGAATCAGACAAATCATCATGCTCCGGCAAAACCGAACCCCGAATCACAATCACACTAGGGGCATGCGAGGTATTTCCACCAGAGTTGACAGCCACCAGCAACCCCCCAACAGAAGCCACCAGGGTAGCAACCGCAGCGACAACCTTGGCAACACCCCCCGCATCTACTGACACGACTCACAAATCTCAGGATCCTCCAACCCGCACTCCAACGGCTCCTCATCCATAAACGGATCAAGCACAGGCCACTCCCCCAACTGCTCCAACCGCAACTCAGGCCCCATCAACCAACACCCACAACAACGCCGGCACCACGCAACCCGGCATCACAAATCCGTGGCCGAAGATCCACAACCAACGTCAACACGCCACCATCCAACGACGCATCACAATCACCCACCATCGCAAAATCCTGGTAATCCAACTGCCGCTGCTGCCGCCACTTGACCCGGGCAACCCCCTCCAACGGAGGCATCCCAGCATTCCTCACAGCCTCAGCACGCTCCACAAACCGGGCCACAAACTCATCAACAAACACAGCCTCGTCGTCACTCATCGTGAAACTCCTCCAAATCCTCGACACGACGCTCCAACTCCACCACCGTGTCCTGCAACGCATCAACAACCCAATGCGGCGAGTTGCGTTCCAAATCGGCAGCCCGCTGACGCCCCAACCCATCCACACCAACCGCATTCGCATCAATCTCGATCTGCATCTCAGCCAAATCCGCATTCAACTCAGCCGACAAACTCGTATCAAAATGCTGAACCGACCGCTCCAAATCCGAAATCCGACTCGTCACCAAACTCGCCTGCCACGCCAACGTCGCCCCCACAGCAAAAATGGACCCCACAAACCCCAACGTGATCTTATTCGTCCGCAAATCCTTCCAAGACGAAGGCCCGTCATCATCCACCCCCGGACACTAGCGCACCACCCACAACCCCATCTGCTACCATCACCAACAACACCGCAACCCGGTGTTTCCCGCCTAACCAGCGTGAGGCTCGCCCGTCAGAGGGGCTTCAGACCCGCGCACCAAAGAAGCCACCACCGGCACACAGGTACACGGGCGCAGCGCACAGGCCAAAGCGACTGCAACGCAGACCAGGCGTCAACTGGCGGAGGGCACCCAAGGGTCGACCCTGCCAAAAAACCCCCAACACACAACCCACCCCAA